>JAABUP010000391.1_pt1 | contig 98779 bp, 87 predicted proteins | sample 5559201 | NCBI WGS metagenome assembly JAABUP01 (sample SAMN10711887, study PRJNA513373) | rock metagenome | isolation source: Antarctica rocks | place: Antarctica | reverse complement strand
CATAAACACCACACCCCCCCCCCCCCCCCCCCCAACCCCCTCCCCTATCCTCCACAACAAACTACTCCACCTTACCCTCAGCCTCAGCCCCAACTCCCAAACATACATCATCAACAACACATCCAACCCCATCCCTTTCCCCATCCCCTCGCACCATACCATAAACACCACACCTTACCACACCACACCACACCATATCCACCACCCCACCCCATCCCCCCACCCCATCCCCCCATTCAGCACCTCCAACCCCACCCCCATCCAAAACACCACCACCACCAAAACCCCTTTTCCCTTTCCCCTTCCCTTCCCCTTCCCTTCCCTTCCCCTTCATTTCCTAGGACCCCATCACCTCACCCCCCCACCACATATCCAACCCAAGACCAAAACCAAAATGAAACACAAACGTCGCGATCCCAACCCACTACGCAACACCTTCAATGTCCCGAATGGCACTTTCGTGTAAACAACCACCTAGTTGGACGATAACTAATCCTTTAATAACCTCTATTCCTTCTTTTACCTTAGGATGTCTCCCGAGTCTGCTAAATCGCAGCTGGAGAGAAAGTGAGAGAGAGAGAGAGATCCAGATCCAGATCCAGACCCACAACATGAAGCTACCAAAATTACCCTTGCAACCAAGCACCTAAGGCTCAATGGCCACAACGCGGTTGCTTCGATATCTGCACTCAGTCAGTCGCAGCCACAATCAAGCACATTCCGTACAACACTATTACACACAACAGTCCAAACCAAATAGAATAGTCCGGGGGAGTGGCGGGGATACGATCGTCGAGCTGGGAAGGGTGCAGAAAGTCTCCGGGGTCCCAGCAAATGCCGGTCAGCTGAGCCTTCCACCTCAACAAAAGGTGTACTCTTCGAGAAGTGGACGGATCGGCTATAGCGCTCGCTGAAAGCCATCGCGCAGACTGAAGCGATCGGACGGAATGGAATGGTCGACGCATGTCATCGAACGCAGACATACCAGAGGAAAGGAACATGATATATCACATATGCGAATGCTCTATTACTATTATATTAGCACCATATTAGCACCTAATGAAATCGCAATCTAATCTAAAACATGAATTTGACCCAAGCATACTCTTTGAAAGCCAATGGCATAGTTGTGACAAGATATGATTCCACCCGATTCATGCTATCCAGGGAAAAATTCATGTCATGAAACTTAGTACCCAATGTATGAAGGCGTCAATGGCGGCCCCTTTTTGGCCTTCTGATGCGTCTGGATTTCCAATGATAGAGGTCATTATAGCAACTGCCGAAGTATTCTGCTGCTCGGCCTCGAGCAGACTCGAAGCTGGTGGGCCGGAAGGTGTAACTTCTGGTGGGGAATGAAATGTTGCGCTGTCCTGCGTGACTGTTGATAGTGGTGTCTCAATCAGAGCTGAACTCAAAGATGTAGTGAGCGGACTGGTTGTCACGGAAGAAAGTGGGGGATGGGAGCTCAGGGCTAGCCCAGTGGTTGTTCGAATTGCTGGTATGCTTGTTGAAAGATCACTCTGACTTGGGGTAGGGGTTAGGTCAGTGCTCGTAAGTGGAGAGAATGAGGACTCCATTGTTACGGTAGCAGATGGAACGGTCGATAGGCTGTTGAGAGTGCTGTCTGATGTGCTTGAGGTCGAAGGATGCGCGGAGCTCGGGTCTGTAACATAGAGGCTATCCGATGAAAGGCCCGCCGTTGGGTTTGCGAGTACGTGTGGATCTAAGCTCACAACTGCATTCTCGAATACCGTCTGAACAGCGCTTGCAGGCGATATCACTGTAGAGGAAGTCGGTATCTCACTTGCTGGTAGATTGTCGGCTTTGATGATGTCGGCAGCCTTGGATATAGCGTCAGCCATGTCCCAAGTCCTGATGAGGCAACACAAACCTTCTCTGCTACTCCATACACGACTGCTTGTAGATGTGCTGCTGGAATCATAGGGAAGATACTAGCATCGACAACCCTCAGATTCTGGGTACCCCACACTCGCAAGTGCGAATCTACCACTCCACCCTGCCCAAGCGGCAGCATCGCCAATGTGCCACTTGGATGGAACACAGTCCGTAAGCCATTGTCGATGATTTGATTGAGAGCAGCCTCGTCCGCATTGATTGGCGGTACAAATTGTGCAGATTGCAGCTCGACCATGGGTGGCGTAGCCAGAATCTGCCGATTGAAGAACAAAGCTTCGACCAAGATCTGTCGATCTACTGGATTTGTCAACCAGCGAGGGTTGATGGATGGAGGCTCAAATGGGTCAGCTGATTGGATGTGGCATGTGCCTCGTGAGAATGGGTGCAAGACAGCGACGGTAAGACTTCCAGCATTGTTGTTGATGATCTCGTATGCTGCTGTCGTTATTCTCGCCAACCGTGATGCTAATGATTGCTGCTGTGCTGCGTAGCCAGCAATGATAGTTGGATCTAGTCCAGGTATCAGAAAGTCAGTGGGAGCTTGGTAGGTAGCATTGAGCAGTATGATCGCTGAGTTGTTGGTAATCAATGGCAACGGGTTAAAGGCCAATGCGTTTGGAGATCCGGCAGTCCAAGGCCCTGGGTATGTCAGTAGCTCCTCAACAAGACACAAATGTGAATGCCCACCAGTCTTGTTAGTGTTATACTCTTGTTCTGCCTCAATATTGTATGTGGCATTGGTTACAAGCTCGGTTGGCGACGGATAGCTGGCGTTATTATCTCCATTCTATTAGGAATGGCACTGTGAAAATGGGAGAGTGGCAATGCTCACAAGGGTAAAAGGTGCCCACAAGGCAGTGATCTTGAAGATTGTTCCCCACACCAGGCAGATTGAGGGCGATAGGAACGTGGAATTGGTTCAATATTGCGGCGGGACCAAATCCAGAGAGTTGAAGGATCTGGGCAGAGTGCAACGCTCCGGCAGCGATGATGACTTCTCGTGTAGCATACACTATTTGACGTGGTGCGGTGGCGTTGGGCGCGAACTTGTGCAAATTTAGCTCAGTCGTCAACTGTACGTACCAATACCTACTTCGACACCAGTAATTCTCAGATTTGAAGTACCAGGATCCTGTCGACGAACAAATTGAGGAGGTGTTGTACCATTGAGAGGCGGCGTGCTCCCACCAGGCCCGAATCCGAAGCCATTGTTGTCACCCGAGGCAGGACCATCGCCATTGCTATTGCCACCATTAGTCGGATTGCTAACTACACTGCTGCCCCCAATACCATCGACTAGTACTCGCGTGACATGTTGCCCTGTGATGACATGGAGGTTACTCCTCCCAACGTATGGATCATAGTATGTGCGACGGGCATCCGAGCGTGTTTGATTGTTTGGATCAAGGTCGGTCGGAACGAATGCAGGTCCTGCTGAGGTTCCGTCGTTTGGGTCGAATTGCGTCGGAAGACCAAGAAGATTCATGGCCGCGAAAAGGTTGACTGATTCCATTAGCGTCGATAAGCCTTCGGAAGATGGAACAGGGCCTACTGGATTGAGGATAGAAGTACTTAGGATAGCTGACATGGACTGGACCAGAGGTACCATGGACAGCTGCATTGTAGTTGATCGAGTACTCTCTTGCGATCTCGTCCGAAGGTACGGGAGTATATGTTTCGCTCTAATTTATGTCAGCTCAGGTAGAAGCCTGATGTATAGATCAGTACCTTCTTGAAATACGGGAGCATGCCCTCCCAGCCCCATCCAGGGTTTCCCAGAGCTTCCCAGGCATCATAGTCATCGGCCCCGCCTCTGTTCCAACACATAGCATTCAATATGCTGCCACCACCGAGCACTTTGCCTTGAGGCATCGGTCGAGAGTTGCCATCCAGCTGTGTTTGTGGCACCGTGACAAGGTCCCAATCGTAGATACCCCCAACGTCAGCACCCACGTAAACCGGGTCCTGGATGATTGCTTCATAATGATCACTGGGGCATTCAGTATGTGTCGATGCAATTAGAGAAGACTCACGCGTCGCCAGCTTCGATGCACAATACCGTCCTATCTGTAATCTCCGAGAGCCGGTTGGTCACCACAAGGCCGCTGATACCGCAGCCCACGACGATGTAGTCATAAGACTCAAGAAGAGGCGCATTGAGATCCCGTTGGTCAAGACGGGCGCCCAGAGTTCGGGATGTAAAAAGCGCCGAAGTAGCAAGGATAGCTGCCAAGGACAACATAGTGACGAAAGGGAGACGACGCGTTGGAGTAGATCGGCTTATGTATCCAATGGTACGACAGGGGTGAAATGAATGACAGGGATTGCACACAGAATGGACCGAGAAGACGAAGGTGATCAATGTTGGAATTCAAGAGGGACTGAAATGATGATTTGGAAAATGAGAAGTCGCGTCCTACGCCTGTTGACAATTCTAATCCTAATCTCCGGACTATGATCCACGACTTTACAGATATTATGCCTCTTGCTGCCATATCATGTTAAACGATGTGTTGTGAGGATAATGTGGTATCCGGGACGAACTCTTTCATCCCATCATCACAGCTTTTAGGAGTCCCTATTCTTTTGCGTACTCTCGGTTGAGACACGGGCGCCAGGGAACACTCTCACCAATGCGCGAAATCGTGCTTGGATTTGGATATTGATAACTCGACACAATGGAGCGATGGTTCGTGATCCTTCTCACGCGAAGGGAGGGAGAGTGGCGACTTCTGCATGTACTATTGTCAACGGTCAACACGGGCATGGACTAGCTTTAAGATCTGAGAAGGCACAGGAACTTGGAAAGACGAGCTTTGAGATCTACTGTTGTAGAGAAGGAGGAACCCAGAGCTTTGAGTGTATGTTGTAGATGCTCTTCGAGTGAACACTTCCGCCAAAATGCCATCGCCAGCTTGTTGAATATAAACCGCTTTCCTACCCAGTAGTACCATCACGACTTTTACACCATCACCCATACCAGCACTCAGAGGATTCTGTCTATGTATGCCGTCCTTCATCATTCTTGCTCAACGTTCGAATATCGAGACTTCTCTAGCAGCTTCGGTCATTCCCCGAAGCTGCAGGGCGGTTGTCGGCCATGAAATCCTGTGGTGGTAGAGCGCTGAGCTATCACGAGGGAATCAGGCAAGATGGCTAATACATCAAGGCTAGATGATTAATGTTGTCAATGGCGATGTTGCGACGCACCGACGATCGAGGGGACGACAACTCCCTCGCTTGTGAGGATTCTATGCCAAGCCGGGAAAGGCCGCCGCCTCCCGCCTAAAGGTACATTAGCCGAGCACGTTGTCGGCTCTCCTAGCCTGAAGGGTCTTAGGCACGTGGCACCATACATGGGTTACCCAATCAAAATACCCGAAAACAACGTCGTGTCCAACAGAGAAGATTTGCAAAATCCATGGCTCGTGAGATCGCATATGCCAGAACGGTCCTCAAGTCCGTGAAGCAGTACGATGAGTCGGCGAGATGTGCTAAACTGTTCTCTCCTCAATTCTTCTTGTCTAGACACAGACAGCATTCAAAAACACAACTCTCCCGTGAGCCCAAGTTTACAGAATGAATAGTGAGACGAAACTCTACGTGCATTGTAGTCAGTATTGGCGCTATCGAGGCATGATGCTTTTCGCGGGGCTGTCGACTTTATCCTTCGCAAGCCCGGGAAGCCAGGTCTTATGCTCGGCGTAGTACGCTCGTGGGTTCATCGGGATCACTAGGTGGGGATGATTGAAAATGTAGGTAGAGTACTACACTAAAGGTCGGTGCGCTGTGCTTCATGGTGACGCCGAGGTGGGCTCAGGCTATGTGATTTCAATTCATGGGATAATGTTCGGTTTGATAGCGTTGTTCATTGTTTGTATCCATGTAGCTTGATGTGAAATACAGCTTGCTCCTCTCACTTGTGTTGGCGCTGGCAGAATAACATGGCTGAAGCGAACAGGCAACGCCCGTCATAGTGGCTGTGACCTCGCCGTGTACTGGCCGCTGGAACAAAGTCTCATTGTCTGCTGGATCACGCCTGCAATCACCTCTGTCGCTGATCATCGTGTTCCAAGTTAAGTGATCTGAGGCCTAAGGTGTGATGTTTTAAGAATAAGAATAACAAAGACGCGGTTTGTGATCATGGGACCGCGACGAGGATCTCTCAACACATGCGACCTCCACGTCGCGATCAGCAGATCAACAGAAACCTTTACCCTCGACCGAACCCGCATTCACAATATCGATTCGAACTCCGGGTGATACATTTGGAACAGTGTACGTTGCTTCACGGGCTCCTGGTCCGTTCTGTCTTTCTTCGCCTAGGATTGGAGTTCAGCAGCCTAGCGGACAACAGCTCCAGGATGTCGGTCTTACAGCTCAGTCAAGATACGAAAGTCCGCGAGATAGTAAAGATCTACCGTCGGGTCGAAACTCTTCACCCAATTGCATCAGAGGTGTTCGAATCGCCTGAGCTCAAATGCATGTTCTGGAATACTCTCATTCACGATCTCGGCGTGATTCGACGACGCTCCCAGAATCTAGCTGATGGCGAGATCACAGCGGTTCAAAAAGCCTTTGAAGTTCTCATGAAGGGGGAGGCCGACGAAAATGCTGCAATCGAAATCTACATGGACGAGATTATAGGTCTTAAGGCGATACCAAAGAGGGGCCGAGCCAAAACACTAGCCCACGCAATCCAAACGAGAGACAACATCCTAAATCGTATGTCTAGCATACATTCCCATCATGTCGCCCCCTGGAGACAACTATACTAACATAGTGCTTCCCTCCGCAGAGTTAGATGTCGGAAGGAATACATCATCTATAGCTGCATCTCAGGCTCAATCGGTCCTTCCAAGCTCTACTATCCACTCCAGCGGTTCGCCAAACCTCACCCGTATATCTGATAGCCGTATGGATGAAAGCACAGGTCCGTCTTTTTATGACGATCATGAACAGTCTCGACTTTCCGACCAGTGTCATGGTATCACCAACGAAGGCAACAAGCTGTTGCTTGGGGATAGAATAGGTAATCGATTCCCAAACTCAGCGGCTGGAGACGAAGAAAATGAGACGCCAAAGAGACTCTTTCTTACTTACCTAACGGCCAAGAACGATTTCCATGCAATCCGTCTTAAGGGCTTGGAACGGACAAAGGCTGCCAAATTCTTGCGCGATACCACGGAGAATTGCATTGCCTACATAGCGTCCAGGGAGAACTCCTCAAGTGGCACAGAATCCATCAATCTTAATATTGAGATTGTAATGGGTCAAGCAACGTTGGATGAGATGCGATCAACTCTTCAAGAAGCAAAATTGGCTGCTGAAGCAGGCTCTGGAGGCAAGAAGCGTCGGTTCGATGATGACTGGACAAAAATTCCAGAAGGGCCTGCCAAATCAAGGCCTTCTTCTGGCATTAAATTCCTCGGCAACCGTGATCCTGTTCCTAGAGGCCAAACATTGCAGAGCAAGCTTGGGAGTCGTTCCTTACCTCGCCGCATCGTGGATCAGCCTGCTTCGAAGCCAGTACTTAACATCAATCACCGCCTTCGCAGCATGGTTCAGCCTGAGGGTACTCCCCAGGCATGTCATCCAGCCTCTGCCGGTCAAAGCAATCGATCCGCTTTCTCCATACCAATTGTGCGACACAAGAAGCGTTCCTCGGATCTTTCGGCTAAGTTTGGCAAGCACAACCCCAAATATCCCGTTGTACATGGAGATTGCTACCGCCCCTCATATTAGTGAGACTTTTCGAATATGTCAAATCCCTGGTCTGTGCTAGCGAAGATATCATGGTGGTCAGCTTACCCTACTCACTGGAAATGTGGTTAGATCACGTTTTTGAAGGCCAGCGTTAATTGTTACCATCAGCCAGATGACACTCATTCCTATGGCATTTGTATAGTGTGATGATTAAATGCAGTCTGTGCAATATTAATGTGAAATATATGATTGTCGGTCTGTCTCACGTAATTCAGTCCTGGGCAGCACCCCACCAATAGAGCTGTAAACTTCTTCAGCAATCAGATGATAGCTACTGACAACCACTCAGGCTTGGTGAGTATGTATGACATTGAAGATAGGTTGACACTACCCTTTGTTACGAAAGCAGTGGCTGAACTAATGCTTTATATTGGTATAGCTCTCAACCTTATTGGCAAACTTCTACCACAATCGGCTCTTCGAAGACGATTACACCAGAAATCTCGCTAATTCCGAGCCGTCCTGCACCTCTATCATCGCTACAGTATCCACTTCATTCCCCAACTTTCTCTGCAGCAATCGCCGCCATCCGCCCTCTTAATTGTCGGAATGCTCTGCAAATGCTCCTATCATTCCGACGGTGTTGGAGATGTTGGTCATTCTGGGAGTCATTCTCCTTTTCGCGCGTGGTGAGTTTGCTATCACTATGACCATCAAGAAACATGTGCGAACGATCAAAGCAGAGTCTGTACACCGATTTTACAAGCCTGACTATCAAGTAAGGGCATTCTCTGCTTTCCTTACTCGAAAATTGACTTCTCTCGCTACGTTACAGTCCGTTAATGACGAAAACGTGGGTGAAAACCTTGATTGCACTCGGGATTCACTACTTGCGCTTGTCGATCAAAGCGGTGACCACCAGACGCCAGGATCCTCGGGACTTCACCACTTCACATTTGAGCCAGCCGGAGCTTCACTCGATGATATTTTACTACAGTACCAGTATCAACAACAGTAAGCCTTCATCTGCCGCTTCCACTGAACATCTTTCTTACTCCTTCCGATGCAGACCTCAAGTTTTATATTCATATCTACCTATTGGACATTCTAAGAGCTTACCTTGATCCCAGCAAATTGTACTTACTTTCTGTCCTTCGCTGAGCCCGTTCACCACCAAAATCCGCAATTTTAGGCAATCATCACGATGCTTTCGATGCAGATGTGTCGATGAGGGCTAAAGCAGAGAGAAGAACCAATGCAAGGCGTCCAACTGGGGCCACCGTAAGCTCTGCTCTGCTACGTTCTTTCTTGCAGAAGATAGTCATTCCAAGGCGAAGTGGTGAAGACATTGTGGCCAATAGCAAGTACTCCCTCAATCATTCGTTCATATATCATACTCTGCTCATTGTCGGCTAGAACGCTCGGTTGACACTCAGCATGATGTGCCCCACGAGTGCAAGTGTGTTACCCTTTACTATCTCTGCTGGCCGCTCGTAAAATTCAAGATCAACCTCTTCACGCCCAGGTCAGGATTATCCAAAGCCCTCTTTACATGATTGCAACACCTTGGCCAAGCACAAAGACTCAGTTTTTCATATCAGTGCAGGGATCGCGTCAAATCCAACATTCACGCCTCCTTCATTTCCCTTTGTAACTCCTTTATAATACGTTGATCGCTATCTGTGCACGAAATCCTACACACTCATCCTTCCATATTCGAATGTTGATCCCTTCATGATGACCTTCCGATCCATTACGATTTTTGGCTTGCTACACTATCGACCATTTACAAACTGACATAAGCCCCTAGGACATGAATCTATATATATATTTATCTCTAAATTACCTCGCCCTCCCGCTAATCACACATATATACTATATTAACCTTTATAATCGCCGTTTTCTGTTTTGTTACTAGACTTCTACTATCAAGCATGCCAAAGCATGCCTCATTTCCATTAGGTACCTGTAGCGCCAGGAAAAATGCCAACTTCTCCATTGGTATCTAATCCCAGATCATTGACAATTTTGACTGCACGCCCGACACAAGGAACAAGTTATTGTCCCTCGAGAGGAAAGTGAGTCAAATTTCTGAGGCATGTTTCTTCAATGCCACTATTTCATTTCATAAGGGACCTTTTGTTTGGCTATCGAGTGTGCTTACTGCGAAAGCATCATAGAAGCAAGCCTTTCCCAAGGCATGCAATTTCCTTCTCGAGTCAGTTATTACATCAGTAGAGGAAAAAGAAGAGCGTTGTTTCAAGAGAAGCCATTCATGCTATCGCACCGACAGACCTTAGAGGAAGACTTGAACGACGATGCCACATGCAAGACTCAGCTAGAAGATGCCTCTATCACCGAGCTTCGGATGTCGCTTGAGGCGGCCTTGACAGACGAGGAGAAACAGCCGGACTAAACGGTCCTCAGCTTTGACTACTAAAGTTCTAGGATCTCGTTAACGAGTATCTGAGTAGCAAGGTTGCGGACAAAAGAGGAGACCTGAAGAAACGGTGCTGAGTGCAGCTGATAAGCTTCGTAGATGCAGAATCTATGTTCGGAGCTGGTGAGGCCCCACTGACCAGCCGGAGGAACGTGCTCAGCATGCAAAAGAAGATCGAAGAGGCTTTCGACAACTGTTAGTTGCCTTGCTACCCTTCAGTGTTGTCGAATCTGTTCCTCTAGAATCTGTCGAGTTGGACGAAGCCTGGGCACAGCCTGAGATAGACGCGGTCCTCGCCGGGCCAAGGGAGCACTGGCGCTACGAGTTCCCTCAGGTATGGGCCGGATGATCCCTACGAAGCCGAAGATGAAGCCATGACTTTCGCCTTGCAACGAAACCAGCGAAGGGAATTCCCTCGCCCTTTGGATCAAGTGAGACCGGTGGTCTGGTAACACAGGATCTGGAGTTGCATTATCAAAGTGGGTCTGCAGGGCATACGTCGAAGCAATCTATTAACCTGGACAGGACAAGTATCTTCTAACGGATACTGGGGCTAGACCTCTTTTCGAGGATTGATACTGTGGTATACTGTTCCCATTCGGCGCGGAGTAGGAGGTTTTTCTCCTCAAAACCGCAGAGAAAGACAATACCTTCTTCACAGATGCACTCAATATGAACTGGCCAAATCCTACAGAGGTGGTAGATGGTGTGATTTTAATGGACGCAAACTGAGCTCCTGCAGTTAACAATAGCTCTACCTACCTGTCTATCTATATATACACCATGTTCTCGCAGGTTATACGGTGAGGACAGATTCTGGCTGGGATTCAAACCTATTGTCCCGCCTAGAGAAGGTTGGGCAGGCTAGGGGTAAAAGATCAAGGATTATATATACATACACGCTAATTTACTCGCGTTTCTACGCATCCCATCCTTAACATAATCCATACCACACTCATCGTCAGAATAATGGCGCAACATTTACCAGATTTCACCCAAGCGAGGATTCACTGCGATCAACTATCGAACGAAGTCCAAGTCCAAGTCCAGCTTCAGAGAGTCCATGATCTGCCTATCATACGGCCAGCTCAGATTATTACGACCCAGCTAAATCGGATTATCACTTGAGATGTAAATATAAGGCAGGGATTCCCTCAATTACGTTCAGAGTTCCAGGAAATGGTAAGGACCCTTTCAGAATCAACTATATATTATATTTAGTAACATATGTAGTGATACCAATTCGGTAGCAAGACTACAAAACTCCCAACGTTCTCTCGCCATCGGAACCTCTCACTCCCCTCATCAATATCACAAACTGGTGCAATCATCCCCAATTTCCCAATGGATTCCGCCGCTATTACGAGCTTGAATGGTAATAGATCTTCTTTTACTTTCACGCTATATCGCTTAATAAAAAACAGCACTCCAAATCAGAGGTATACTTCAAGAGCTAGAATAGGGCAGACTGTCCCGAAGAATCAAGCTGGAAGGGTTGCTTTCTTGAGAAAACAACTGCGAATCCAGCTAAGGTTAAGAGGTGACCAGATGACGATGGCTTGAGGTCGAAGGGTGCGAATAGGTAGAGATTTTATGACGCACTAGCATCTATTACTAAAACGCAATTTTTGCTATTATGCTCTTTAGGAATTACCAGCTCAATAAGCTTGAGTCACCCACACCTTGTTCGTTCGCCGCCTTGATTTTTCTAAAAGTACAATACTGGGACAGTGCGTCATATGAGATGTTCTTCCATCCGAGCTCCGTGTGCCCTTGAGGGAAAACGTAGACACAACAATGGGTGACCAAACACTCAGATCCTGTAGGTGCAAACTCCCTTTTCGTTCTGACCATCATTTTCACTCTCGGCGGGAACCGTCCATTCCGGAACACCTTCCCCATCGTCCCAAGTACCTACGTCTGACGGATCCCAGAACAAGTGATCCGGGAACGGGTACATCACAGCCTCTTCGTTGAACAACTCGTGTCCCCGTTCTTCAGTATCGACAAAATCCCTTTCTAGCTTCGCGGGGCTACAGAAGGCCCAAGGCCTGAAGAGCAGCGTCTCTCTTAGAGATGGAAGCCCAGGTTTCGTAGGCGCAGAGCTGATAGCCTTGTCTGGCACCTCAGGTAGGACGATGCGCCGTCTGAAGGAACGCGCCAGTTGCCAGCAACAGGTTGAGGTGTCACCCAGTGTGCTATTACCGTGCATTGAGGATGCCGAAATAGCTTGATTGAACCAGTGAAACATTGTCCACATGAGCTCCGCGAACTCGTCCATCACACGATGTTGACATGCCCACATACTTTCATTGGTGATGACCCAGTATCTCAGATTACCCGATTCGGCGGCGGTGTCACGCAAAGACGGGAGAGTCGCGGAAGAAGCGTCGTATCTCGTAGAGTCATGGATGGGAATGAGAGGTCTAGCATCGAAGAAATGGAAAGGGATGTCATTAAATTCCTGTTGAATAGTAGAGAGCAGGTAAATCTCTAGCCCGGAAGGTATGTTGACCGGGATTGTGATCTGCTTTTCTTGCACACTTTTGAAATCTGGACCACATACTTGGCGACGTATCCGTCGAGTGACGTAGTTGGCATCTGTAATGATAGTCAGTGCTATTATAAAGAGCGGTTATCTCTTATTGGTAACGATTGTGCATGAAATCTGGACTTGCAGGTACTGAATTGCATATACTCGACAATTTGGTCCCAGGGCGATCAGATGGTTATCGCATAAAATCATCAAATATGCAATTACGGCATGAAGTTGAAGCTTTGCTTGTACTGGCATTTTCGCGGGGACTATTGCACTCAAATGGCAGCCGCGAGGAGTGCACTTACATCCACCTGTACGAGCAGGTGTAATTCCCAACTTTTCGCAGATGGCTTCCTTGACCATCTGCCAAAGCTCGTCGTTATAAACCTGTATGACACGTGAAAAGCTCCCAGGGTTGAACTTTTGGTTCCACTCGTATGTGGGAACATCGTCATACGTGTCGGGATCATAGGTCAAGCTGGCGGTCGCAGCCATGTCAAGACTTCGAATGCAGTGTCAGGTCATTCGATAGGGAATTGATATATAGATGGCATTTTCAAGACTTACGTTGCGTCTGCACAAGAATGAAGTCGCCATGCTTCACAGTGTCTCATGAAAATCTCAAAATTTCCCAGTCCCCGACGGCCACCAGGCAATCCATGATGCAAGGCTTGCGTGTCAAGATCACTGAGCCTCATCAACGGGCCTTCAATGCTCTGATGGTTTGCCCTGCGATGAGCATTAGCCTCCGTCAAAACAAGCATTTCACTGTCGGTTCGTTCGTATGTCTCGCGCCATAAGTCTTCGGCTTCATCAATACCGTTGGGATTGTCGTCAGGAACTACAATGCCCTGGGATGCCTGCTGCTGTTTTGTTTTCTTAGGGGAGAGGACAAGCGGGGTGGCTCCAAAATAGAACCGGTGTACATAGTCTTGGCCAAGGTAAGCAATCCGTCTCAGAGTCTTCAGTCCTGGTTCGTCTCCAGAAGGCTTCCGGTTTCGCTGAGCCCAGCGATAGTACTGCCTTCGCTCACTCATTTTCACCTCTTCGGTAGCTGCGGGTGACGAAGAGCTCTTGAGAGTGGCCGCTTCAAGTCCATCTTCTTCTAGTGACTTCGCATAGCTCGGCAAGAACCTGAGGCCGAAACCACGATCAGCATACTTGAAAACGCGACTGTCCTGTGATGCTCTTCTGTCACCGAGGTGGTGGCCCCAGACAAGATCCATCGTAAAAACAGAATAGCCAGTCTCGATCGCGCGTGCACATCGAGGGAGCATTAAGACATTGGATCCGTCAAAACCTATAGCACAGGCGTCCAGGTCGAAGTTTAGCAGTATATCTGTAGGAGTAGGTAGTAGCTTCAAGACAATCTGGATGCGGCGATTAGGATAGCTCGTAAGGAGGTTGATGGTTTTTGCGTTCTTCACTACTAGTCTCTCGCCTGCTGACGCAGGGAGATTTCTGACCCACGTATCGTGTATTTCCTCGGCCTTCCGATTAGCGTCTTCTGGTCCAAGTCCATACACGTAGATATCTAGGTCGGGATCTTGTACGGACGGGGTTGTGTCTCTCTTAGGATCAACGTGAAGTAAGGTCGTTAAAGCCATGCCACCAGCAAGCAAGAGATTAGTCCAGTCCAATCCACGAAGGATGCCCCTGGTGATACGGTCAAAGACCTTGCTGAAGGTAGCATTGCTACAATTGATACTCATCTGCCTCGGCCTCCAGAAATCCAAGACTTCCAGGCCACCTTTGGGAGGATCTTTACGCGTGAACGTTAGAAGCTGGGCTTCCGTGCTGCACGTAGCTTCAGTGGGCCTGCGTTTGGTGGTTGTTTCCGAGACGACATCACATAGATCACCCAGGCTGACGAGATACTTGCCATCTTTATTTTGTCGTCCACGGGACCTGATGTAGTGCTCGTTCAGGACAACCGCTTCATCCACGTCGACCAATCTTCTCCCTATGCTGACTGTACTTTCGGGCAAATTATCGAATGCCCTCAGTACTTGATAGCGCGTTCGAGGGTCTTCGAGTAACTGACAGAGAGTAGTGGAGCTAAGGTTGTCAATTATCGTTCTTGCATCTGTAGTAAGATCTTCGGAGCTTCGCAACACATCGAGGACTTTGCCTACTGCAATTGACGAAAGGGAAGGTAGTGGACTGTTGACTTCAGAACTACCGAAATGCTTCTCAAGTTGACATCTCAAGTGGAATTCGGTCAAAGAGGACGACGTCCATCCTTTCAACTCATCAGCAGCCTTCGCACGCTCTTCATCCCCGTGCTCCAAACGCCAGACATTGAGAAGATATGTCGGGAAGGATGCCATAGCGGAGAAGAAGGTTGTTTCCTGCAGAATCAATGTGGATTTGGACGAGTTACTGGAAGTCAATAAGAGGGGAGGTATCATCAGATGAGGTCCCAAATCTCAATGCGGGCGGAAGAGACATTATACAATGTCAATCTTGCTATCTAAGGAATTGCCCGCCTAGAGCGAGGAAGGGTCTGACCTGTTGCCTATGAAAATTGCATGTTGATTTGAGACAGTCACCAAAGAATAAATCAACATCAGCCAAGCCGCGTTCCTGGCTAGTTCTATTCTAGAATAGCGCCAGGCAGCCATGGCGACTACCTATTCTACGCTAGATAATTATCGAAATGAGTGGCGCAAAGTCTTGCCTCTCGAACAAAGCAGATTTGCGACCTTGGCAGCTCGGTTCGAGTCGCCAACCGTATATTCGATGCAGGTCTCTGGATTGTTCGCTCTCACGACTCTCAGTCCGCGGTTGCGACGGCCATATGTTGTAGTTGGGAGCATCAAAGTCGTTCAAGGCGCGCCCAAATGATGGCTTTTCACTAGTGAAGCAAAGCTTCCTAACGATCACAACGTCATCACTCATACTTTCTACTCCCAAATTCCTTTTCTCTGCAGTAAATAAACCATCAATATATTCAAGCGAATTGACACCAATTGCATAAAGACGGCTTTCTCAAACCCCTTTTCCTGCCTATCATTAACCATAGGTTCACCAGCAACTCCCAGGCTCCGCTTCTTCCTCCACACCATGTCGGGCACAACGACCCACCTCACCACCCCTCCCGCCCCCTGGAAAAGCGCCTTCGAATCGCACCTCTCCAAACTTCCCTCCCCCGAATTCGTCTTCACATCCCTCGCCCCCGCCCCCAGCGGCTCCACAGTCCCCTACGTACCCCGCCTCCGCTACTGCATCTACCGCGGCATGTGGGGCTCATTACCCGAGAACAAACACAACGAAGCACCGCGAAACGCGCCGATATTCGACAGTGATATGCCTACTTTTACCACAGACGTGCGTATGGCAAAGGTAGGACAGATATTCGCCAGCAGTGCCGGGCATGCGGAGAAAGATAGTCAAGTGCAGGGAAGTGGGGGAGGGGGGCCCGTGGAGGCGGTGTGGTGGATCAAAGATGTTGGGAAGCAGTGGAGGATTAAAGGAGAGGCGTTTGTGGTGGGGGAAGATATCGATGATTCGCAGGGAGGCAGTGGGGTGCGGACTGTAAAGAGCGAGGTAGGGCGGAGAATGAGACGGACCGACGGAGAAGGTGATGAGAAGCAGTGGAGCTGGGCTAAAGAGCTGACGGCGCATTTCGGGAACTGTTCGCCGGGGATGAGGGGCAGTTGGAAGAACCCACCGCCCGGTCGACCGACGCATGGCGAGGAACCGGATGAGGAGCATCAGCTTGGGCAGAAGGTGGCGGATCTGCATGATCCGATTGCCAGGTCGAATTTCAGGGTGGTCATCATCAAGCCTGAAGAGGTCGAAGAATTAGATATTAGCGACCCGGCTACGGCGAGGAGGAAAGTCTATACCTTTGTCGTCGAGAAGGGGCAGGGTTCTGAGGGTAAGGGGGAGTGGAGGATGGAGGAGACATGGCCTTAGGACTATCACGATGATAAGCTAGAATCAAAGAATTGGGGCCGGCTTAGGATGATAACGCTCATCGAAATCATAGATTCGAATATCTATCATGACATTCGCTTGATGAGGTGTGACGAAGTGGAACGTGGAAGTGCAGTATGATGTTCCAATAATATTGATGAGAATCGAAGTATGTAATGTGGGGCAACGAATATTCTTATCCCATATCCTGCCAAGTCGTCTCAGGGGTTTTTACCGAGGTACATCCGAGACGAGTGCCAAATTCGCCAGGACATGGGATAGGATCTTCCCTTTCACCGATTGACCGGAGACAATGAAGTCCCTTCCAACTTGTTCTTGCACTAATGCCCTTATCATATCTGATATTGCCGTGTCCTAGCCCCGAGTCCATGCCCTACTGTGTCAACTCTTGCCCCTTTCAAAGTCTTTGAGAGCATCCCGTACAGCAAGCGAGTGTTCCCGCCCATAGCATGTACCCGCAGACGTTGTAACAATCATGGCGTCCGCCCAAATTTCGTGGAGTGGTTGGTTGTTCTCGGTCAGCATCTAGGTCAAGGGGAAGAACGCTTAGGTCGGTAAGTTGAGACTTGGAAATGTGGTTCAGATCTCGAAACCTATGTTTTCAACATCGTGGTCGAATGAGCTGGGCATACCACCCTCAGTAATCACCCAACCTTTTATGACTTCATGACCTATTCTCCGGTGCTTGTACGAGATCTCTCCACCTTGGAAGAGGGGCCTTCTTACCCTATCAAAATCGCCTCGGATCCCGTATAGTCCAAAATCCCCGTGACTCGTGTCAAGTATATATTCGTTTTCCTCGGGCCGAGAGCTGAATTCAAGAAGCCACTGGCCAAAGGCTTGACTGCTTGGTCTGGACAAGAGGTGTGTTGCCCAAGCGACAATACGATCGTCAGATTTCGGCATTGATTCTGCGTGAGTACGAAGGAGTATCTTGAAAATTGAGATGGTGATAGCATCGGCAGACTCATTATCTTCGGTGGAGCTGGAGACGGCTGAACGAAAGATATCCTGTGGAAGTTCAAAGGGCGTGTCATGATGCGATGACTTACGCATTGCATAGATACGATCAGCAGCCCAGGCGAGAACTAATAGAGCCGTTGGATTTCGCTCCAGGACTGCATTCTTCATCCCTGCATGAAAGCCAGCGCTAGAATAGGTCACATCCTTCATGTTTATCCCGTAGCTTAAAATCCGTAGCTTCTGTATTTTCGAATGTGTCCATGGGGCGCCCTGAAGACAAGCATCTGGAAGAGTCATCACGATAGTAGGCTTAATATCGAGATTCGGGTGGTGGCGCCAGTTGAACCTGGGGTCTTGTCCAGTGTAGGTGAGCCCAGCGGTGCGGGCGAGGGGCCAGTTGTAATAAAGATCAATCTTGGAGCCGTCAAGGCTTGCGGCCGTGAACGCTGCACGCTTTTGTGGCGGGTTTTCGATCAATTCGTCCAGCGCAAGCTGGTCTTCAAATCTCATAGGCAAGTTCAGATCTTTGAAGAGGTCGTAACAAGCAGCAGCAAGAAGCTGTGAAAAGCAATTTCTCAGGCGGGTGAAAGTTGGCCAGGGTTGCGCAAGGATAAGACGCTGCATCTTTTCTCGTTCTTCGGGAGTCTGCTCACTGAGATGAGCGGATTGAGCAAGTAGAGAATATCGTGGAAGTTTAACAATGGGTTGGACATCGACGCCTTGGAAGTGCAGAGGATCAGGGCGCCAGAACGCTTGGAAAAGGGTGGCTTGTAGAAGGGTTTCGCTCGACAAGGCAGCGCCCAAAAGCCCGGAGGCAAGGGCAAGATTTGGCTCCAGACAATGGAGATAGATGGATTGTAGCAGCTCGTTGGGAAGCAGCAATAGGAGGGACTTGCTGGCTTGACGAGCAGGTTGCGACATGGTGTCTTTGATTGTTGGGCTGTTTACTTAGGAACACAAATTGCAGGACATAGAATCTCCCACGTAGAACTAGGATCATAAGTATATGGATCTCGAACAAAGCACGCTGGTTAAGCGTCGTACCTCGAGCATCTTTAGACCTGTTATCATTGGGCAGCTGGCAAGCTCGTCGCTAAGCCCCTTCCTTCGGCTTTGCGATGATCAGGAGCGGCACGCCCTACCCAATCAGCCTCCACACACGCACCAGTCCCCAGCGCTTCCATGCCGAGGGCCCGGTACCTCCTAGGGACGCCTACAAGGCTGAATTTCCCAAACCCTGAGGATAGTCCTTAAAGGAGTCATGAGCTGCTACCAAGCATTTTGATGTGAATGATCGATGGCGATGTTCGGGAGGTACTCGGGCGTCCTACCTGTACCCAGGGGTTGTCAGGGGGGCCTTTAGCTTCATTCGGGCCGAGGGGCTGAGGGATTGCGCGCGGCAAAGGCGCGGAGGATTTATTTCTACGCGCTGGCGAGCGGGAGGGGATACGAGGCTGATGCCCCTTGCAATATGCCGATCTAAAGGACTTGCTTTGAAAACCTGTATTTAGGGGATCTCAAGCCCTCATCATACAATGTGACAATACAGAGTAACGCCAAACGCAAACATGGAATGTTATATCGAACGATAGCTAACATAACTTGACATTGGGCAATGCAAACGAACCCATTGGTGAAGATGCTGTTCAACGTGCCGTGTAGTGTGAAACCTCATCCAGTGGGTCCCCAATGAACAACACTGCTGAATGTTCTACCCTGCCCGTCTGCAACAGCACGGGCGGTAAGGCCTCCATTTTTCTGAGATTGGTGGTTTGGCCTGGCTTCAACGTGTGGGAGGAGAGATCAAAGCATCCCGTCTTGAGAGTAGTCGAGCAAAGGTCATACAATACCCTATTGCACATGTCGCAGTATAAGCCCTCTTTACTGGATATGAAATCTGGCCCTCGAGAATTTGGATCCGTACACACATCCTGGGCGCTGTGACCATGCCACTCGCTGACGACAAGACGATTGTCTTTGCAAAAATCGAATCCCGCCGTATGTTTCGCTACCGTTGACCTCTTCTTGGTTCCATAAGTTGAAACCCATCCCGTTTTCATTGATACCTTCCGATACAGCTTCGCAATATCTTGCATAGTCGGCCGGACATTTGGACCCGGAGCGCAATTGACTTTCCCAGGGTTGTTGATGATTGTAGTGAGATCTGCCGGATCGCTGCCGTCCACCTGATACGCAATTGGAGGATCAAAAATGGGGATGCATTGCAGTTCGCTTGTGAGCTCAGCGCCCCAAAGATGGAATCGAGGCAAGCTTTTGCAAAGAGAGTCTGGCGTGGCCTGGTATCCCGCAGCCCTCGTTTTACTTGTTCCGAAGTCTTTTGCATGAAAGCTGAAGCCGTAAGCAAATTCGTTACCGGTGCCTGGGTCAGGAGAATCAATCCACATGCAGCTAGGCGTGAACTGCTTGTCATTATCGTTCGGTACGGGCAAATTCGAAGGGTACCATTTTCCGCCGCACGTCCTGCCTATATCACCAAAAAATTGGAAATTGTCTCCGGAGGCCCAGGTGATCATCAGGTAGGCAATGCAGATAGCATCGGTGCCGCCACTAGTCAATGCTACATATTCTGCCGGTTTATTGTTGCTGGAATCCATGTGCTCGACGGAGATGTCTTTGAAGTTGCCCTCTTTGATAATTCCTTGTTTTTCCGCACTCATGAATCCCAGTCGTGCTCCGTTAGGATCGAACAGAGCGATGTTGGGTGCATGGCCTCCTGTATTCGCTGCTCCATCACCAGCTTGAGCCAAGCCTGCGCTCACTCTGACCACCGTGTGAGCTGACTGTTTGCTGGGGAAAAAATCCTTAGCAAGTGGGGCAAGACCCAAGAATACAAAAAAGGCATTGAGACCAACACCTGATGACATGGTGAGTCGTGGTAGGTGGTCTTGGTGCTTATTTAGATTTAATTGAACAAAGCTGATCACTTGATCTTGATCTATACGTTAGGACTGAACAATAGAAGCGAATCTCGTCAAAGGTTGGCCAGAGATCGAAGTTAGTCAAAAAGCGATAATCTCTTGACTTTGAGAAAGTAGATGCTGGTCTAAAGGAAAAATCAAGGGCTACTGGGGGTCCTTATATACCTGGACGATCTTCCAAAACTCGAATCTCGTCGTACACACCAATCCTAACTTTCCAGACACGTATGATAGAACTCTTGAGATCAACTTAAAATTGCAAAGGCTCATGGAGGTGGCTATGTCTCATACCGTCTGACTGAATTGCATACGAAAATACTGCCTCTCATGAAAGTGAAACTCTCGATAGTAACTGGAATCCCGTATAGACCGCAGTACGGCATAAGCGGGATTCCGCACAGCTTGTTGGTTTGAGCGCCCGATTTGAAGGAGCAAAGGGTGTGTTTGACGCTTCGGTAAGGAGGATTCCCCGTCAATATTTGAAAGGATTTAGGTGCCGCAAATGTGAATCGGATACCATCCACACGCCTCTAGATTGTTTCAAATGACGCCGCCACCTGTGCCTCAGCCAGTGCCAATCATCCTCCAGCCCTGCCGACCTGGGATAATTTCATGCCAATTAGCTCCGGTTCTGGTATATCCTTCTATTCCAACCCTCCTAGTCCGACCATACATAGAGGATAGCCGTAAGTCTGCACTCGATATGAAAGAAGTATTATACAAGGCATACAGTGAAGCTCACTCGATCACTGCTTTGAGAAGTGTGACCCTGTGTAGTATGGAAGCGATATGGCACCAATCCCAACCTTTCCTGCTGAAACACTGTATTGCTTGAGCATAGCCTTCAGTTTGTCAGATCAGGCCAGCACCTCCTTTCACCGTCAATACCAGGTGATACAGTCACTGCCCCGTTTCGACCACCTTCCTTCATTTATGTGCCAGCATGACCATGATCCTCGAGGGTTTTTTGCATGTGCCACATATTGCTGTGACTGCTTCGTTTCAACATTCTTCCTTCATCCACCCGTTACCGTCATTATAATCCTTCTGATTCGATTTCACATGCCACCGTGCCGCACTCTGCCGTTTGATGGAAACATCCTAGTTTGCTTCTGACCGTAGCTCACATATTCCGTAGAACTGAACGATTGATATCCTTTAGACAACCAAGACCCTAGCATGCGGTAACCAAACGGGGTCGACTGCGACTCATCCTGCATCCCGAGCCTCGGAAAACAGACAGGTGTCCTTGTTGCAAAGAGCATAAAGCTCGGACACCTCGCACGTTGAGTATCAGTTTCTTTATATGATAACCATCAATTTTCCCAATACGACAACATTCAGCTATACTGCTCTCCCCAAGGTATCCAAGAATTATCAAGTTTCACTCGTGGGACACTTCATAAGTCGACATCCCATCGTCTTTAAACATGCATATCTCAGCCCAATCTCTACTCCTCGCCTCAGCTATATGTAGCTTATCTCTACACACACGAGCTTTTCCCACTTCAAGCGATGGCCTTATTCGTCGCGTTAGACCAGTTGATTTAGACCCGGCAGCAGCTCCCCATCCTGACCCGCATCCCGATCCTAATGATCCGAAGAACGCGGGCGAACACCATGGAGGGTCCTCAAACGTTGCTGGTGGATCCACTTTACATGGTAAGTACTCTTCAGCGGCTGGAGTTTAGATCAGCTATGTGTAAGGGTGAAGTTTAACACCGCTAATGTTGGGTAGGTACCCCGAATACTGAATTTCCTATACTTCTGCACGATAACACTGGAGACGCCGTCCGCCACGGTGACACAGGCAAAAGTCCTGATGGCGTTCCGTATGTTTTGACAGCCATGGAACAAATTAACAATCGTATTCCAGAAAGCAAGAGAACCCCTGTATTCTTTACGGATCAGGGACCTCAGATACACGCCGAAGAATTCATCACGGCCGAAGAATCACCAGTGAAAGATAAATCTTTCACATATGGAGACGCATTCCCAGACCAATGGTTCAAAGACAACAAGATTGGCCCAAAGGCAGGTAAGCCTAGTGACGCTGCGTATTGGCTTACGGTCTATCGATCCTCAAATGGTGAACTCCCCCATTCCATCCAGGGTGAAAACATTGAGCAAGACTTAGCGCTAACTTAGCTGAATCAGCGATGTCACGCACAAGCACTGGAAGTAAGGCCTACGTTGCAATGGATAGAAGTCAAGGGCGTACCATATTCTCCGGCGTCCAAACATATAAAGCAGATGGCTCCATCGATCACGTTGGTAAGTCCTCAACTCACTTCGTTCTCGGTGCTGCCATTTCCTATTCTTGCAACAAACGCTATAGCAATGATTCTTCTAGAATAGTCATAGGAGTACTGACACTCAGTAGGCAACGGCCAAGTCTGAATCCAAGCGGAGCTTCCGGCACTCATGCGTAATCCGAACACGAAACAGATCATCTCTGTGTTTAAAGACAAAGATGGGATTTGGCGCGACGAAGTTGAATGGGAAGCGGATAAAGTAAGAAATGGACCATATCTCATGCTTTCTGCACACTTCGGTCGCTAAATTCTCAAATAGCCAGGAGCAATGCCCCGCGACGGAGTCAAACAAGTACCCCTTGATACAGCCACCTCGGTTGATCTTGTCCCACACTCCGGCAAGCCTAATTAGAGATCTTGCGGGAAATCAGGCACTGCGTTCATAGGCGTCCTGAAGACCTTTCGAACAGTCAAGCTTGCGAATTTTTGTTTAATCCTCGACCAAGGATTTGCCTCAATATTGGTATCCAAATGGTAAAGAAACATGTTATTACGATCACAACTCAGTCTGTCGCTACAACATACACAGTCACCTCGGCGTTTTGGTCTGAATTTTGGCAGCGCCTACGATGATTGTCTAGCGTAATCAACCGTGCCTATCACTCTGACTTATTAGTTACAATTTTTCAGTACAATCACTCCAAGAAACATTGGCGCGCCGGCTTGACATTTGAGCTGCTGGACTTGTGAACAATACGTATCCAACCCACCACCGACTCTAGAACCAGCTTGCTGTTGATCGGATCATGAAGCGAGGTATTTTAATCCTAGTCGTTCTGAACAACGTGAGCATGGCTATGTGCTGGCTACTCCAAGGAGGTAAGAATAAATACAAGAAGTCGAAAACTCTATTATCGAGATCATGGCTAAGACGCTAGCATGGATGGGGCTAGATGCCCATCTCCAAGGCTGACCCGTACTTCCCCTCGTTCGTAAGGTGTCCTTTGACTGGCTATCCTACCACTCTACGACAACGAGCCCGAGCAATTGGAAGGTAATCTTACTATCGTCCCATCTCTATACTGCAGCCTCGTGAGCATGCGCTTCGAATACGAAGCAAATGCAGCCTCCTGTCTTAGCTGCATCGATATATGGCTTGCGCATCGAAAGTAACCTACAAATACCACCATGATGAGAGGACATCACGGTGGACCATCGACGTCGAGAAAGAGGAGTCTGAGCCCAGGTAGTGAATGGTCTAGCGATTTTGATCACATGATATGGTGAAGGACCAATGAAATCGGTAATGAAGCGAGGACTTTATAGATCACCGAATCAGGTAAACCTGAATACGAGAAGGCTTGGAAACTGCACTAGTCCAATGGACATATGGCATACGAGTGGGAGCTGGTACTTCTTTGATATGATCGTGACCCACGAACCCGGTGGAGGACCAAGTGCACAAGCCAAGCGTCAGTCAAGGCATCGCGGATACGAGGGGAGGTGAAGGGTGTTTAGACATAGGCAGTATGAACCGAAGGCTGAATTGAATCGCCCAGAGCGGACAGATTGTATACGAGGGCCGATGAAATACTGGTGGGTTATTGGTCCTGCATCCCTTCGTGTCCAAGTATAAAGCAAGCCAGGAGTCCCTCCGGTCTGTTCACGTTACATATTTCAATTTCAATTGTACCCCCAGCAAACATTCATCGTCACCAGATATGAAGTCCATCGGCTCTATCGTCTCAGCTTTGTGCCTGAGCCTTGCTACTCTTCCTCTCATCCATGCTGGTCCACTGGCTACACGCGCCAGCTCTCCGGCCGCAACAAGGCCGTTTACTGTTTCAGCCTTCCAGTCGCCGTACCCGGTTGGACAAGGCATCACAGGCTTCAATATGACCGCTCACAGCGGCAACTTCTACCTTAGCAGTGCTACAGTCCAAAAAGCGGTTCTGTTCGTTACCGGAGACGGGAGAGTATACCTGGTACAGCTTCATCCCTCATCTGTCCTTCACAATTCACAGACTCCCCCGTTTCAATGGACTGACATTGCCGCTCGCTAGGACTCCAAGACACCCCAGCCAGTCTACATAGACACCTACGACGGCCACCTAGGCTACGCCAACCCCGCTCCCGTCGGCGCCATCTTCGTCGACTTTGTTCGTCTCGGTCACGGCGCGCAGATCTTGACCCAGGAATCCGGCTTCACTACCGAGGCGCCTTCCATCTTTCAGTGGATCGGCTCACTAGAAAACAACTTCTGGTTCGCGTGCCCCAAGCCGAATGGGGAGTATCAGGTGTTCAAACAGATGACGTATTTTGGCCCGCCGGATTTGTCTGGTTGTACTGTCTACGATGCGAGCGCAATTGGGTACACGGATGGAGATCCAGCGGTAGACTCCTACGCCCAATAAGTGTTGACAATGTTGATTGGAGGCTGTGGGCAATGATGACCCTTGGAAGTGCTGCAGGATGGGATTCGGTCGTTCCTTTTAATAATGCATGAATATCTGGACATGTTATGATTTTTCATACTGCGACTTGCTCATCGATCCAATATCGTTAGTATCTTCGACACCAATCTGTTGCAAAATAAAAGACTTTCCTGCGTTGTGATATTCCTGAATTAGATGTAGCGCTCTTCCTTGATCTCGCCACGAAAATCGAGCCGAGAGTTCGATCACGTGATGAAACATTTTTTTATGGCTTAGCATCACGAATTCGGAGCTAGTCCTAAGCGTGTACGCTTACTTTATTTGGAAAGGTGCAAGCGCCGATGAAATCTTTTAACCATGAGTAAACGTCCTTGATCTCACTACCGTGCATCTACTGCTCTTGCAGCATGTCGTTTCGAGCTGTCTCTTCGTGTTGTAGGTTAATGGAATATCGTGTACTAGGGATATCTATCGCCTTCCCTATCCTTCCAAATCTCCTGTTCTCCAGATCTTTGAGTTCATCATATCTCTGGTAAAGTATGAAAGCTGACAGCACAATGACTGTGTGACTCTTGGGTTAAACAAGACAGAATGATGCCAGTGTGATCCAGGCTGGTTACCCCGCCAACGACATGGCCTAGTTAGTAAGCGTGCTGTCGTCTTGTAGCTATGGGCCGTCAGATAGATTCATCAGTCTTCACCTCCCTACCCTAGGAACGTGTCTTATTGGTTTTCTAGCGACCACGGTGCGATTTCCTTATAGGCCTTAGGAGGTAGACTCATATTATTATTAGTTATCATTTAGTTATTTAGTTATTTAGTTATTCTAGCGTCTCTAGCCACGTACGTTTTAGCGTACTATTTACTATCTTCATTATTATTAATATTATATACTATATTAATACTATTAGTCCCTACATTTTTATTCTACGGTAAATATAGCGGTAAGGAGCCTATTATACGCTAGCTAAAACGCCTAGAATATAAGCTCTATAGCTTAAAAGTATTAATACTATTATCCTTCTTATAATTAGTTAACCTCCTACTAGTAGATAAGGCCGCTTAGTAATCTAAGTCTACGCTAGGTATATTATCCCTACTTAAGTCGACGTTACTAACTAATAAGATAGTCGCTTATTTTTTTTTACTATTTATAACTTAGTTCCCTTTAAAACTAACGTCTAATTTTATTCCTCCCTTCTTTCCTTAGGAACTTAACGACCTAAGTTAGGGCGAAGACTCCCTTATAGCGTACTATTAGCGTACTATCTAGCTTACTTATTATTTTAGGGCTTGTGATCGCCTTAGAGCTCCGCTTACGACCCTTAAATTATATACTCTAGACCTTATTATTACGGCCTTCCTACGGGGTTTATTAGACTAAGGGTTAAGGAAGGAGGCTACACGTAGTATCTTAATAGAAAAGTCTATTTATAGGGCATTCACCGCTATAGAAGGAGCGTACCGTTTAGGTCTTATTATTAAGAAGTTAGAAGTAGAAGAAACTACGATAAAGGAGGCGTCATTTTATAAAGAAATTATGAAGAGGAATATATTAGCTACCTACCCATAATCCGCTATAGCCTCGTATTAGAAGAATAGTAACCTATTACGTATTTTAAAATAATATCTTTTACTATAGCTACCTCCTCCTAATAGACGTCTTATTAAGTCGTAATTAGTTATTCCGGACTAGCAGCCTAATCTATATACTCCGGGGGTACTATAGCGGTATATTCCTGAGGCTAAGTTAGTCTTATTTAGAATACTATCTATCTTAAAGAGACATCTAGTCGTCCTATTAGTTAGTCAGGAGTACGGCCATAGGGTATTAGAAGAATATAGCGAATAGGATAGGATACCTAAGGTAGGGTAGTCGCGGGGGCTTTTTCTTATTTAATAGGGGAGATGTAATCTAGGCTGGTTACCCCGCTAACGACATGGCCTAGTTAGTAAGCGTGCTGTCGTCTTGTAGCCATGGGCCGTCAGATAGATTCATCAGTCTTCACCTCCCTACCCCAGGAACGTGTCTTGTTGGTTTTCTGCCAGTCGGTCCATCGTGCCGCCGATGCTGAGTAGTTTTCAATGACGCAAGTCGTCTTTGATGCATTCATGAGATTACTTCCTCAAAGGCACGACATGAATTGGGATATCAAAAGGTATTTGTGGACAGTTGTGGGGTTTGTGCATGAAGAGAATGGCCGGGACGATAGTCTATCTTTGGAAAGCCTTCAAGTTGGTTAGCAAAGAGAATCGCATGCACTGCAGATAATGTTCTGCAATGACAGGGTCACTGTTGTTGCTTTGTTTAGTATACGGGTGTCGTGGACGTGGACGAGAATTCCCTATCGACCTTGATCCATCCTTTGTCAACATGCCGCAAATTCTACAACGTATGGCTTGTCACCATGAGCGCGACCGGAAGTAGAAAAAGATCTTATAACGTAATCCGTTCCTAGCGCGACAGAGTCAAGTCTTCCACCTGGTGGCTCCCGATTCAAGTACGAATTCAGGAAGATTCTGGAGCCTGCAGTACTAGATCTCCCAGATCTGCGAGAAAGGATCCGTAAATGCCATGACATCACGATGCATTGATGTTATAACTGTATGGCAGTGTCTGCCTTCGTCAAAAGAGCACGCTTCACATAGCCTAGCTTCTGGGAGTAGGTTGGTCAATTCTATCAGTTCTGCATCCTGATTACTTCAACGCTTCCGACTTGACATAGGTCCCGTAGAGACCAGAGAACGTTGAACGCACTATAGGACCGTTTTCCTCAACGCGCGAATATAGACCACTTTTGAGAATAGAGAAGGGTATATACATGCTCGACATGAGCTCCGTTACCGCTCGAGCACCCGTGCCCACATCAGGAGCTGAAGTGGCCACTGCTGCAGCGACCGAATGTACTCTATCCTACCATCCATAAATCATCAAAATTCGGCGCCAGTTACTATCCTTGTATCTTCACAATCCGAGCGCTGAAGCTTTCTTCAGAACGAAATTCTTCCCATTGATATATATCAGGTTCTACATGTTGATTTTCCAGTCGTTTTCGCAGAATTCTCATTAGACAGGTTTTGCAGTCCCGATTTTAAGCGATTATTCAATATTATTTAATAGTTAATAGCCATATCGGGCTATAGTATTTACTAATTATATAGATTATTAAGTTAATAATTTAATATAAATTATAGCCTAATTAGGCTATTATTCTAATATCCTTTATAATTAATCTATTACTTACCTATATTTATATCTATTCTATCCCTCTTATAACCTTCCTCTACTATTATTAATAGTTATTTTATACCTCCTAGGCGTACTCTAAAGTCTTCTAAGGATATCCTAGGTATTAGTACCTTCGCTATTACTATTACTAATACGCCGGATCCTCCTTCTATATCCCTATAACTAAAGATCTTAATATAGCGTAATAAATATATAATTACTATATATCTATATAATTAATAGGAAGATATTATTACTAGCCTTTATATAAATATACCTCTTATACCCTAGGAACCTCTTAATAGTAATAATATCCTTCCCTTATATTCCTTTTAACCTACCCCGCGGAAGTCCCCTTATAAAGAGAAAGGTTATAAGAAAGCTAGGCTATATAATATAAAACTATTATAATATTTAAGGAGGTATAAGAGAAGGGGGACTAGGAGCTTAGATATCTTATAATTAGATAGTTATAATAAGAAGTGTAGGAGAAGTAGGTAGAAGGGATAAAGTATATATAAAGGAATACTTCTTAATATTAAAGAGATAATAATATTTATTAATTATATATTTATTAAAGTAGGTATATATAGACTTTCTAGTATAAATTTATAATAGAAGGATATATAATAAGACTTTAAGATATATACCTACTATTCCTACTCTTAAAATAATTATTAATAAAAGGTAGTAGTACTACTTAAATAGTATAAGTATAAGAAGGAATATAGTAGGAGATTTAAGTATATAATAACTAATAATAACTTTATATAAGTACTAGATTAGTAGTAACTAATAGCTAATAAAGTTTAGGCTAGAAAATATGAAAAGAAGTAAGATATAAAAGATAAAAAGGAGAAAATATAAGATTATAATATTAAATAAGATATACTCTCTACTTACTAAGGTAAAAAGGTTATAAGGGAAATAGAGAATATTAATTTTAATAAAATTCCTTCTTATAAAGAAAATAATAAATAAGACTCCTCCTTAGAAGGCTTACTTATCTTACTCTTATTTATAGTAATATTACTATTACCCTCTAGTATAAGTATTATATTAAAAGGTTCCCCCTACTAGTAGTAAAGCCTAAGTCCTTAATACTAGAGTAATACTAGCTACTAGAGTAGTATTAATATTAGGAGTAATCTTAAAGATAAAGTTAACTCTATTAATAGTACTATCTATTAGCTATAATAACTATAATAGTAGAATAAGAAAAAGAATAGGGGGATAAGGCTATAAAAGGATAGGTAAAGACCTAAATAAGTATAAAGGTCTTATCTAACTTAGGATATAACTACTATTTTAATTAATTTTATAAAGTAAAGTTTAAAATTCTTTAAATCCTATAATATAATAACTCTAGTAATAATACTTATAAGTATTAATAGGCCTATATTAATAAGTAGTACTTAGGCCCCTCTACTTACTAATATTAATATATTTATAATAATTAATACTTAGGACCTAGCCTTAATTAAGAAGCTAGAATTTATTTATAAGTAGTAACTTAATATTAACGCGGAATTTAAATATTTAATTGAAGGAATATAATAGACTTATAATATATTAAATATACTTTATAAGGAGTTATAAGCCTTTATAACTCTACTATAAAAGTAAATAGGGGCCTAGGAGGACCTTATTTAAATACTTTATATAAATTAAGTCTTATATTAATTAATAGTACCTAAGTAAAGAGATAGAATAAATATAAAAAATATTAGAAAATATTATTAGTAAGATTAGTCTTACTATCCTTATAAATAATAATATATTAAGCCGTCTTTAGATATTATAACTAACCGAATAAGTTCTGCGTCGTATACGCTTAGTATACGTCACGACCTTATATTAACCCGTAAGGGGAAATAACGTACTAGGCTTACCGGTCTCCTTAGGGGGTTTATTAGATCCCCCGTAGAATAATTCTTAGATTTCTTAAGAATTAGTCTTATTATAAAAATAGACTAATTTTATATTACTATATAACCCCTATAATTTATAATTATAATAATTCTAATTCTTCTACCTATTTAAGGGTAGTAATCCGTTATTAGTTATAGTAAATATAACTCGCTCTAGCGGTATTATAAGTAATACGCCGTCGTAGTAGAGTTAAGATAAAAGCGGTTTATTAAATACTATTAATAATAATCTTAGCTAATAAGAAAGGGAATAGGAAAGTTATATAGGGGATATAAATAAACCTAATAATACTAAAAATACCCCTAAGGGAGATTTAAAAAATTATAAAGGGAGTATTCCCCTTATAGTAGAACGCCTTATATAGGTAAGGCGTAAGTAAGAAGAGTTATTATAGATTTAGTAACTTAAAGAAGTTAAAGTAGATATTACTACACTAGAATTAGGGGAACGGATTTCTCTTTATAATAATAGTATTATAGGTTAGAAGTATACGTATAATAAAGTTAAGGAGTACTTAGGTCCCTTCTAAAGTATATTAAAGTTAACCCCTATTCCTAACTATTACGGTAAGAATATCTATAAATACTAAGACTAGATATAATAATATAATATTTCTTTTCTATAGACTCTATTTAACTTTACTACGTAGATGTCGCGTATTCTATTTATAATACCAGCGCTTAAGGGTAACCTAGAATAACTTTAGGCTACTTATTTATATTCTTATCTATTAGAAATATTAAGTTAGAAGGATTTTATAGACTTTTTACTAAACTATATTAAGGATCTTATAAATAGAGAGTTAAGCGTATATTAATAGTATACTAATATATATTAACACCTAATATAGGTAATTTATAAGTTTAAAATATACTTAACGTCTTTAGAAGCCTAAATTCCTAAAAAAGTTAAAAGCGAGCGGGTAATAAATTTATATACTAAGCTTACTAAAGAGCTTTAAATCGCCCTTATAAATTAGGGGTCTCTACCTAATATAAGAGATAAACTCCTGTTATTAGCGGTACGCCTTAAGGCTAATATTAATAAGATAAAAAGCTTAAGTAAGAAAGGCTAGTAAAATATACTATATAAGTACGCGGATCGCGATAAAGGTAAAAAACCACGAATAAATAGGGATAATATTATAAGGGGACGAGGAATAGGCGGTTATAGTAGTAAGAGTAGTTATAGCGAGCCTGAATTACGTGACTTATTAGATATTACTTGTTAGAATTATAATAAGAAGGGCTATTATACTACTAGTTATCTTAATCCGCTAAAATAAGGTAGATTTTAAATAAAAGGAAGACGCCTAAACCTTAGTATTATAGGCGAATAGGGCTAATACGTAAGTAAGGAGTAGGGAAAAGGCTAGACCCTATTAAGGACTCTAAATTATTAGGGGAGAGGCTATAAGGAGTAGAAGTTAAACCTCTAATACTATATTAATATAAAGTTAAGATAACGCTAAAGCGTAAGCCTCTTAAGTATAAGGGATATTTTAATTATAGTTCCTAGCTAAATATTATCTTATAAGCTTACGCTATAAAGTAAGTTTAAAATATATTAAAGATACTAAGTTACTATAACTAGGCTTTATAAATAGTAAGCCTATCTTCTACTATAATACGTATAACGTGACGTACTAAACTACTAATAGTTAGGGTTCTTCCTATTAGTATACCTATATCTTTTATATAATAGATAAGATAGGACTACCGCTAGTTATTAGTAGACTTATATAGTATATAGCGGGTATTAAGGTTAATACAGGTATAAGGAAGTAGCGTTTTAGAATTAATAAGTTATTATTCTAACTTAATAATTTATAGTAGTTTATAAAATTCTTAAAGAAATAGCCTACTATTTATATACTTCTTATTTCTAATATTATTAATCCGGAACCTATATAATAAAGACTTAGAGTAGTGGATACGAGCGATCTAGATAAGGAATATATAGTTAATTTATATATATTACCTCTAGAGTTTAGTAAGTTCTTAGATATATTTTTAGTTAAAGAAGCTAGATATCTACCGTCCTATTAAAGAAGTGATTACGCTATTAATATAACTAGTAACCCGCCTTATAAACCCTTATATAACCTATTAAATATAGAATTAGTAGAATTAAGACGCTATCTAGATAAAGCCTTAATAAAAGGATAGATTAGGTACTCTAAGAGTCCTACGGGATTACCTATCCTATTTATCCTAAAGAAGGATAGAGGCCTACGTCTATATATTAACTACTATGGGTTAAATAAGGTAACTATTAAGAATAGATACCCTTTACCCCTAATTAGTAAAATGTTAGATCGCCTAAATAGAGTAAAGGTCTTTATAAAACTTAATCTTAAGGATATATATTATTATATTTATATCTAAAAAGGAGATAAGTAGAAGACTATATTTTATATTTTATATAGTTATTTTAAGTATTTAGTAATACTATTTAGTCTTATAAATACTCTAGTAACCTTTTAAGCTTATATTAATAAGTCCTTAATAGGGTTACTAGATAAATTCTATATAATTTATCTTAATAATATTCTTATCTACTTAGAATCGCGTGCGAAGTATAGGGATTACGTACGTAGGGTACTTAAGCGGCTTTAGTAGTATAAATTATTTACTAACTTAAAGAAATATTAGTTCTTTATAACTAAAGTAGAGTTCTTAGGATTTATTATATTAATTAAAGGCGTAATAATAGATTAGTATAGGGTAGATCCTATTTAGTTATAGCCTAGGCTAAAGAGCTTTTATAAAGTATAGATCTTTCTTAGATTTATAAATTTTTATCGTCGTTTTATTTATTAGTATTTATAAATTACGTTACCCTTAATAGGGCTACTAAAGGGTAGTATAAAAGGCGTTAAGACTAGTCCTTTTAATTAGCCTAATAGAGCGGAGTATACGTTTAATATACTCTGCTAGGTATTTCTTAATATACTAATACTAAGATACTTTAGTCCTACGCTACCTACGCGAGTTAAGACTAATATATTAGATTTTAGATTAGCTAGTATTTTATTATAGCTCTAGGAATTAGGTTAGTAGTATCCTATAGCCTTTTAGAGTAAGAAAATAAACTTAGTTAAAGAATACTATAAAACTTATAATAAGGAGTTACTCGCGATAGTTATAGTCTTTAAGTAGTAGAGGTACTACCTAGAAGGTAGTTTCTATCTAGTTAAAGTACTTACTAATTATAATAACCTAAGGGGTTTTATAAATATAAAGGCCTTAAATAGTTAATAGGCGAGATAAGTAATAAGACTCTTAACCTATAACTTTATTATTAAGTATAGGCTAGGTAAGACTAACCTAGCTAATACGCCCTTAAGGCGCCCTAATTATAAAAGTAAGGGTAGGGCGATAAATAAACTTATCCCTATATTATAGTAAAAGCTATTAATAGTAGCGGGTTTATTAAACCCTATTTTCCGTACTATAGCTAAAGCCTACGTATTCCCTATACTAGGATAGGGCTTATAACCCTCTAGTAATAAAGGTGAACTTACTATAATATATAGTATATATATAAGGTAGTCGCAGATACCGGTACTAGCCGTAAGATTAGTAGTACTAGGAATTATTAATATAGCCGTTAGAATAATAGTTTTAGATAGAGTATATCTATTAAGGCGTAGGGACCCTTAACCTAGTAATATAGGGAGTATAAGTAAGATACTACCTTAACGCACCTATAACGTAGCTAAGAAACAGCTTAACCCTATTACTAGATCTATTAGTTATAAATAACTCATTCTATATTTTCTAGCCAGTATAATAGCGGAGAACGAAATAGTATATACTACGACTTTAAAGTCTATAATTAAATTAATTAAAGTACTTTAATAAGAAGATATTTTTATTAGCTAGTAACGCGTAGGCGAAATAATAGATAGACGAGTTAGAAGAGCCGGTTAATAGATATTTAATAGTTAAGGTTTACTTAGGTATAATAAGAAATTATATATTCCTGAAGATTTATTAGTCTATAAAGAGCTATTAAAACGCTATTATAATAACCCCTTAGCAGGTTATTTTAGGCTTAATAAGACGCTTAGTCTCCTTTACTAAAAGTATACCTAGATAGGTATAAAGGTAGATATTAAAGAATACGTTAACTCTTATAATATTTATTAAAGAGTTAAGGTGAAACGATATTAACTATATAATAATTTAACTACGCTTCCTAAGCCTACTAGGCTATAGAGGTCGATTATAATAGATTTTATTATAGATCTTCCCCTATATAAATAGTATAGAGGGGTTTATAATACTATTCTTATAGTTATTAATAGGTATATAAAGATGCTTCGCTACCTTCCTATATAAAAAGACTTTAAGGTAACTAATCTTATAGATATCTTATTTAAAGAAGTCTTCCTAAAGTATAATACTCCTAATAATATTATATTAGACTAAGGGAGTCTATTTATAAGCGCTTATTAGTCCGACTTATACTACTATTTAAAGTTAAATTATAGGCTAAGTATAGCCTTCTATCTATAGACTAACGGCTAAATAGAATATTAGAATTAGACATTAGAATATTATTTAAGAACTTACTATAGTAATAGATAAAATAATTAGGCGGGGTTATTACCCCTAGCCGAATTTATATATTATAGTATAAAGAACGCGATAATAGGCTATAGTCCTTTTAAGCTTTACTATAGCTATTAGCCTAAGATTCTTATATATTCTAGGGATAGAACTTACTAAGAGGAGGTACTAGATATAAGATAATATATCTAAAAACTTTATAAGTTATATAAAGACCTATTAAGTTAATAGTAAGACGTATTAGAAATATAGGCGAAGTTCTATAATAGGAAGTATAAGCTAATATCTTTTAATTAAGGAGACTTAGTTATACTAAATATAAAGAACTTAAAGTAAAAGCGACTAAGTAGGAAGCTATCCTATAAGCTTATTAGTCTATTCCGTATCCTTAGACCTATTAGTAAGCAGGCGTATTACCTAGTATTACTATTAATATACTTAATCTACCTAGTTTTCTATATTTCTCTTTTAGAGCCGTATACGCGTAGGTAAGGCGATACCTCTATATCTAAGCTACTACCTCTAGAACTTATTAATAATAATAAGTAGTAGGAGTTAAAAGAGATTTTAGATAAGAAGATAAAGAAGGGTAAACTCTAATATCTTATTAAGTAGAAGGGATATCCTCCCTAATATAATTAATAGGTTCTAGAAGAAAATCTAGAAGGTATATAAGAAATACGCGAAGACTTTAATAAGAAGTAAAAGCGCCGTTATTATAAGTAGGAGTTATAAATATTAAGATAGACTTAGTAAATATAGAAAAGGATATTTAATTAATTACTTAAAAGTAAGTATAAAGAGTATTAATCTCTTTTATCTTACCTACTAGGAGTAGGTAAAACGCCCTAGGGGCGCTAGTATATAGAAATAACTTAGGAAAGAAATAAAAAACTATCTAATTAAATTAGGAGAAGGAAGCCTAGCGTTAAGTAGTTAAAGCTTACTTAGCTACCTATATAAGCGTAGGTAATATAATATTAGTACGCTAGGTACCTACTCCTTATTATCTATATCTATCTCGTCCTCTAGGCCGGAGGCTAAGGGCTTAAGGCCTATCTAAGGATATATAAGTAATAGTTATAATAATTAATAAACGTAATAGAAGCGTAGGGAAGTATACCTTAGCTCGCTTAATATTATAGATACCTATAAGGGTTTTAGTAATATATTCTATTATTTAAAGAATAGTAATTTATACTTCTAACGCACTTATTAGTTTCTTTTTATTACTAAGACGTCCCGCGACCTAGCTATAAGAAGCTAGCTTAGAATAGATAGTTACTATAATATTTATAAGGGTAACGCCTATTACTTAAAGCTTTAATTTATCCTCTAGAGTATCTAGATAGTTAGTGTTATTAATTAATTAATAAAGCTTAATTACCTTATTATAAACCGGGATTATATTGTTAGGAATCTAGAAGTTAAGTAATTAATATACGCTATAACTATAAAAATAATCTAAGAAGATAGGGAAAACCTACTAGGTTGTAGGGGTAACGGACTTTTATATAATATTTATATCGCTTTAATATAGTCTTCTTTCTATTAGCTATTATAAATATAGTGTTACCTATATTATTAGTATATAAGCTAAGTGCGATATAACTATAAGTACTTATACTCTATAGGTCCTTTATTAATATAGTAAATATACCTCTTATATATACTTTATTTAAAACGGGGAACCCCCTAGGAACGCGCGGCTAGGGAAGTAGGGGCAAGAATAATATGCTACTTCGTATTAGCCACGTAGCTAAAGCGTAACTAAGTACTTACCTCTATAAAAGAGGGACAATAAGTAGGTATAATAGGATTATTATCTAGGCTAAAAGGATTATTAACACTCGTATTAAAACTAGAGTAAGGAGTAGGCTTAGGGATAGGGTTACGCGGAGAAGGAGTAGGCTCCTTAATAGGATTATTAATAGGAATCTCTATAGGATTTATAGTAGGAGTTTCTATAGGATCCTTAATAATTAGATTACCTAACTAGGCGTTAGGATCTACTTCCGCTTCTATTATAGAAGCTAGGCGTACTACGTACGTTTTATATTAAATCGAGCTACGTTATATTAGCTATATTTACGCGAAGAGCTAGTAAACTAACTTATAAGTAATACCTAAGATATTAAGATATTAGATACTATATTATATAATTAGCTATTATTACGTATATTATACGTATTATATACGCACGAGAAGAGAGGGCGCTAAGTACCTAGAAGAATATTAATAATAGTTATAAAAGAGAAAGTGTTAAGGAAAATTTTAGGTATTATAATAATAATACTAAGGCGCTAAGACTATATTAGTATAGCTATTATTATTATTTACATAGATTTATTATATATAATATATATACCTTAGATTATAATATCTATTTATAATAGATAGCTATATTATAATATAAAGCTGCGAGTACTATACGTTATAATTATAATATAGATTAATCTCGCTTTATTAAGTTCTTTTCCTTATATCCTATACTAGGTTTAAAGGTTTTTATTAAACTTAATTAAATAGGCCATTTATATTAAACTTGAGGACGAGTTTCTTTAGGGGAGGAGGTAATTATTATAACTAACTAAATAGGTTCTATGTTATATGCGCTTAGTATACGTTACAACCTTACGTTAACCCGTAAGGGGAAATAACGTACTAGGCTTACCGGTCTCCTTAGGGGGTTTATTAGATCCCCTATAGAATAATTCTTAGATTTCTTAAGAATTAGTCTTACTATGAAAATAGACTGATTTTATATCACTATATAACCCCTATAATTTGCAATTATAATATTAGATATCTAATAAAAAGGTTATAAATATAGTATAGTTATATATTAATAGGCTTAATAGTATTAAGGATATAGATTAAGTAAGTAATAGTAGAGACTCTAAAAGTAATAATAATAATAGCGAGTAAAGGAGAAATACTATAGAGGATTTTTATATAAAAGTTAATAAGGAGCTTAGTAAAGACGGGGTTAATAATACGTAGTAGGAATATTATAAGACTAGTAGATATAATACTTAGGTATATTTTATAGCTCTAATATATAAAATAATATAGAATAATAGAATAACTATTAGTATAAACCCCTACTATTTAGGCGACTTAGAATTAGGATATTTTAAAATAAGAAATAGAAAAACTAAATAGAATATAAAAGCGGAAACTTCAGGTAAGAATAAAGAAATAAGGCCTTATAAGATACTTACTATTTTATAATAATTATATAGATAGGTTATATTACTTAATAAGGGCGGGTTTCTTATATTTTTTATATATATTATAGATTTAGGCTAATTTATAACTTATCTTTATAAGCTTCTTTATAACTTAAATTTAATAATAAGCTCTTAATTAGTAATATAATCTATAAACTAATAGTATTATAATATTAGAGTTAGGTAATTATATATAAATTATAGGCTTATAATCCCTTTAATTATATTATAAGGCTTAATATAAAGAAATATACCTAAGTAATTATTAGGTAGAGTTAATTACTAATAAATATTAGTAGATTATTAAAGGCCTTATCCTAAATTAACTAAATATTATATTTTAGCCTTATAAATAGGTAAAATAGTTTATTAATAGTACTACTACCTAATAGATATTATTAACGGGTATTAGCCCTAATTTTATTCTATACTTAAAGGTATTTATTACTTAAAGTATCTATATTATCCTAAAATTATACTTAATAGTAATCTATATACTAGCTATTCTTTTATTAAACTTTCTCTTTTATATATTTAAGTAGCTTATATATAGTAATATAATAAATTCTATATACTTATAAGCTTTATTATTAAATAGATCTAGAACTCGCTACCCCTAAAATACTTAATATAATTAGTCTTATATATTAGAAGTTTATAGTATTATTAGATTATTCGCCTTTCCCTTAAATAGGCTATATAATATATTAATTAGACTATCTAGGTATATTACCCTTAATTATATTATACTATATACCTTTTTATATATAAAGTAGAAGAACCTCTAATCTTCCTTTAATTAATAGAAGTACTAAAATATTCTATTAATAAACCCCTAAATTATAGACCTCTTATATATTTTACCTACATATTTAATTACCCTTACGTACCTCTAGATCCTATTATATTTAAAAATAGGATATTAGTATAAGATAGGATTATAGTAATTATATAAGTATTTAAGGATATTATTAATTATAATAGAAATAAAGAAGGGAGACTAGCTAAATATTATTAATAACTTATATAAAGGATATAGGTATAAAAATTTTACTAAAATAAGATATAAAGTAAGCTTTAAACTAGGCTAATAATTATATTACTAGTTAATACTTTTAAGGTTAAAAGAAGTAAGTAATTAATATATCTTATTCTTAATAAATTTAAATATCTACTATATTTACTTAGGTAGGAAATTATTAAGACTCTACTCCTTACTCTAATACTTAACTAGTAGGATATAGGCGTAGTATAAGACTTAATTAATATAATATAAATTAAAAATAAGGAGGGCTAGAGTAGCTATATATATAAGTTCTTTATTAAGATTAATATTTATAATATATTATTATTAATAATATAAATAAATAGATAATTATTAAAAGGGGTTTTATAAGTAAATCCTAGATATATAGGGTTAAGTAGTAACGGCTTATATTTAGGTAAATTTAGATTAGGGTTAGCGTACGGCTAAACCCGTGTAAATTGTTAAATAAACGTTAAATAATCTCACTGTAAAACCTGTCTATTAGATAAAAACTTGAGTCGGATGCTTGCTTACTTTCCTTGTTGCAAATGACTTTCTTCTTTTCCATTGCTTCGAGAATTCCGATCAGCTCACACTAATCGAAGGTCCATAATCTTGCATGTAACCTTACCTCGCAATATCACCAACCGTTCTTCGACGCATCATAACCTGAATTCTCGGTATCATCAAAGGCACTTCAACACTATACAGCAGGTACTAGCTTCCATGCAATCACCCTCCAGAACTCCCATTCTTCGATAATTCCTTTCGTTTCAAGATTATCGCCTGTATCCTTTCGTTATGAGAATACTATTCTGATTCGAGACAGGTCCTGGTATTTCAACCGCGCTACCGGCAAGCAGTATTTTGTTGAGATAAGCCCTTCTGCCAAGATAATAAGCGAGTGGCCACGTCTACAAAGTCTTGTTGTCTCATTGTCTTGTTCCTAGACACCCTTTCAGACATCTAGAGTAGTCAATGACAGCCAAATCATCCATCAGACCCCTGATTCCATTCAACATATTTGAGACTCCCTCAGCGTTGACGAGACCACTGTTGATATCTCGCTACGGCTAAAGCATGCATACTCTTCTTGATTCATATTGCCTGGATGTCAGTATTCCGGCTACCTGGGGTTGACTTTCATGATCGAGCAATGTTGTCATGAAGCCCCACTCCCCTAGCGGGGAATGAAGCGGCAGACCTGCAGGGGAATCAGGAGTATAATCGTCCATCCACATGTGAGCTATGAGCTTTTTTTTCCGTAGGCAGAGGGGAAGATTAGTGTGGTGCGTGTGGTGAGTGCTTTCTTTTTTGATTGACTTTGAAAGCCACGATATATAAGCAGGCATTTCCTTCAGAGGAATCGATAGCTAATACCCAACATCCACGTTTCGACACCTTGACACATCGAACGTGAACACATGGCTACTGGCCAGCCCCATATTCCCACTTTCATCCCCCGCTCTCGACGCTTTGCGTGGTTGGGATCTCTACAACAAATCTCTCCCCTTCTACAGCGAGTAAATACACAGCCATAGCTTCGTTGTCTTCATCCCACAATCTACCGCTATCCTCAACATCTCACACCCGAAGCAGTGTAATCATACCCCCTCCCCAGCTTCACCAGAAGTCCTGGATCGAACCCGCATCCCCTCTACCCCTCTACCCCTCCCCCCCACCACGTACGAAAGCCCACCCTAGCCAAGACACCACTCACATCCAGCTCATATCACTCAATACACAGCAGCACCCTACGGCACTCTCGTCGTAGGCGTCCGTACCGCCCACCGATGATTAGTCGTGTGAACCACGTTTGGGAATTCGTCTGCTGGGTTTGCGGCGGGTGCGAGGTCGGGATTTGAAAGTGGGGTTGCGGTTGTGGAGATGGTGAGGAGGTAAAGGGATAGTATCAGGGGGGAGAGGGTGAGAAGCATTGTTTTGGAGTCGAATAAGTTGTGAGAAAAAGGGGGGGAGGGTCGATCTTTGTTGTCGATAGAGTATTCTAGAGAGAGAGGAGGTATGTCACGTCTTCATTTATCCGATCGCATTTTGTGAGAGTAGAAAAAAGAAAGGTAAGTAAATAATATAACACCTAAATATGAAAGACCACAGTTCAAATCCCATCGAGCTCCAAGCTCCACCCACAGCCCAGCGGCACCCTACAACATATAATTTCAAACTCTCATCTCAATCTGTCCCCTTCCATGCCAAGACATTTCCTCCCTCAGAATAAAGTAGAAGTTTCAGAAACGCCACGGTTGCGTGAAACACGATCCGTGATTGGGGTTTAGAATAGGACACGTGGAGTTGCCGTTCGTATTGCGCACGGAGTAGAATATGGGGGATATGAAAGTAGAAAAGGGGATCAGTCAACTAATGCTGGATGCACCGTTCTGAAAGCAAACTCGTACACCTAGAAATAACAATAATTGATATCAATGAGACTCCAAATCCATGTATGTATGCTGCTACGAATAATCTAAATGAATGTGACAAGCAATGCTACTAGCCAAGGCCTTATTACATAACCATGACGGGGACGCCAAGTAATTTCCTCCTCATCAAAAGTTCTCCTGAAGCTTGGCGAGGCTTGGCTTGGCTTAGAGTGGTAATCGGGGCCCCCTAGTCGCAAGCTCCTAGCGCGATGTAAGGCCTTACGTATGTCTTATGGAAGAGTATGGGTATGGGTATGGGTATGAGTATGAGTATTGGCGATGGGTATTTAGAAGGCGATAATCCAATTCCACGTCAGTCAGCGGTAGAATACAACATAAGTAGGAGCCAGGTTGGTTGGTTGCGTTTGGCAGTTCTGAAGATAAGTACTCGACGAGGTATATATAAGTGGCGTTTTATAGGCGCAAAACCCATGCCGTCTTGTTTGGTTGATTGATTGATTGATTGGTCACTGTCGTAGAGAGTGGTAGGAACCAATGGTAGCCACAATTTTACCGAATAGTGACCGAATAGCCACACACTAATCGTACATGACAAGAACTTTCCTAGCTTCGCTTTGCTTTATCATTATCATTACTGATTGTAAAACATGCCAGGATATCATGAGATACAGTATCTAGAAAAGAACGCTTGGGGGTATCATCCCAAAAACCCGCTAAACCGCAGCACAAAATCAAGGTTAGGAGGGATCCTAGTAGCCACATCGTTTCCCATACGTGCACGCTATCGATTCCCTCACGATAACGCCCTCTTACAGCTCTCCATCGCCTACGTTGCATAGCCGTCCACCTCTCGAAACCACTTGTAAATTCCTTGCCGCAGAATGCCCTCTTCGGGCAGGTCAGGATTTCTGCCTGCCTTCCCGGGAGCATGGCTGCTTTGGTCCTGAGCTGTCATCTCGACATAGACAGTTCGAGCCACTTGCTCCAGCGCTCCCAGTACCGTTTTCGCACACTCACCGTGCGGTAATTCGAGCCCAGGACTTTCTACCGTTAGGTTATGGTAGCGGCGGCGAGTAGGCGAGGGCGCTCGAGATGCAACGCGTGAGGATTCGCCACTGTGGGAAATCACCTTTTCGACTGCATCGGTCAAGGTTGGGTCCATATCCATCAGAGGCTCTTCGATGATCTGTTCCTCAGAGCTGACATCTCTGACAGGGTTCTCGAGAACTGCTCTTATCCTGTGATGAAGGGACGTCGCGTTCTTTCGTCGTAGTGACAGGCGAGTGATTGTGTAATTGCTACAATCCGCGATCAGAGTTGAACAGATTTCGCTCCACTCATCGGTGCTGCTGTCATCACCACTGGTCGGCGAAGGGGTGCTGCGCATTGAACGGATGATCTGATCCTTGAGACCATCGTATGGGCGCACTCCTTGCAAGCTAAGATCTGGATGGTAGCTTCGCAGCCAGCCAGATACGTACCCTGCCGTGCCAGGATCAGGATATGGAGAAACAGGACGTTGGGTGCGGCCATTAAGCGAAATGCGATCGGTAAAGCTGCTGGCTGCAGTGCGGACAGCAATGGGCGAGCTCACACTGGAGAGGCTGGCTTGGGGAAGATCCACGTCGACAAGGCCATCCTTCTCATCAACCGAAAGCTTCAATGGGAATGGCGCAAGCATGTCGTGCATATACTTCTGGGGTGAAATCCCCAGGGAAGCTTGCGATGGAGGATGCTCAGCGGTTCCATGGTTTGTAGAGATCTTGTAGCATTGAACCTTGGCTTTCTGCACTTCTCCCACCGACTGATCCAGCGTTGGCACCATACGCTGACGTCCCACGCTCCGGGAAATCCCAGAGATGCCAAGACCCTCTTCAGACGAAGCCAATTCGGTAGAGGAGCCACGTCGGCCACCCCAGATTTTACTCAGGCTTCCCCACGCACTCCTGGGTGGCGAATCAGTGCTCGCAGTGCTGTATTCGTTGCTATCAGAGCGATATAGCGCACGCTGCAAGGTCCGTGGTGCTAGGCTGTCACTGCTGCTTGGCCTTGACCCCTCTGGGCCATCCATTAAAGCATCATTCAAGTGACTTGCAAAGTGGGCTACAGGGACAGCAGATTCGGCCTTTATAGTGGCTGTGGTAGTAGTGCTACTCTTTCGTGTCGCTGAGCCGTCAGAATTGATAAGTAAAGCAACGCTCCCAACCGATCGAACGTCTGATCCTCCCTGGCTGATTTGAATTGTACTTTGGCCTTCAGTGGGGTATTTAGCACTGAGCCTGGTTTCTGCATCCGAAGAGCTCTTAGAGTTACTATGGAGAATGGTGTTTCCGTACGCAGGATCATTTCTGGTTCTTTCGCTCGTCTTTCCTAGAATGTGCTGTCGACCGATCTGGCCGCTAGACCGTGGCGATTCAGAGCGTCCAAGACTGGGCCATTTATACTGCACAGGCGGGTCTGATGACAGATTGGAATGACTTCCCGGCAGGAACATGGATAGAAGGAATATTAGTCGTCTACTTCCCATCTTGTCCGACGAGACTATGACGGTGCGGTGCCGTATACTATTGTCTTCGTTCGGATCATCTCTTGCCATTTTTGCGTAACGCCGTCTATACTGATCTGGAGCCAACACCTGAAGCCAGCGCGTATGCGAAGCCAGGTAGGCGGTGAGTAGGTTGAAGAAGAAGAAATTGCTTTCTCTCCCATTCGCCCGTTTGTCGACCCATCGCAGCTCGTGTCTCCAGGCATCCCATCGACCTTGTCCTGTAACGACTTTACGCATCTTTAAAGCAAGAGCGATCCGATTTCCTGTTCTATCTGCCATGTCGCGAGTAACAGTAGATCGTTGTAACACTCCAGCAGGCAGCTCTAAGGTCTGTTGCGATGGCCGTTTTGGTTTTCTAGTGGATACGATTGAGCCCGAGCCCGATCTCTTGATGGAGTCTCCTTCGGAGTGACCCGGATTCAAAACAACCTTGCATAAGGCATCCCTGATCGTTGAGAGGGCGACGATTTCTAACTCACTCAATGCTCGATCGATCACACTCCGATGGGCCATAACATATTCGAGATCATCATTTGGCTCAAGCCCATACGCGTTAGAGCCTGAAGATCCATTCAACGGCCATGGCGGTGTGCTACCCGCAGAGTAGCCGCAGGACCGGTTAGAGGAAGGGGTTTGCGGTCGTTGCCGGTGGTGTGGCATGTGCAATACCATAGCAATTGCGTACATCGGAGTTTTAATTTGGTTCGCCTTTGCTTTCTTAGTGGACGTTGGACTGAGACTTCCGGGCTTGGGCCTATCTGTGTCACGGATCCGAATCTGTTCCAGCAACGATGACTCCTTCGAGATTGCAGTAGCGATGGCAGAGTCCATGAGGTCAACGCAGAAGAGTCTCGTTATCCAGATTGCGCCACTGTCAGGACGGGGCGTAGGTCGAGCTCCGTTGTCCGACTCATTTTGAAGCTCGCTAGCAGTGGTTGACCTCGTCAAAGGGGTTCTTCGTTTTGGAAAGGCTACAGGGCTTGAAGGATCTCGAGCTCGTGAGCCTGGCCTATTTTCATAAGAATTCGGCGTTGACTTGGGCGGCCTGATGTGGAGCTTTGTGCCTGACGTGGACGGGACCCCGTTGAACTTTCCAAACATGCAATCCAGCAGCGCTTCAGTCTCGCCATCTCTTGTAGCTGGTCTCGCTGAAAAGTTTTTTTCCTCACCGTTTCCGAACAGCCCTCCGAGTTCATTCACAGAGGATAGGGGCGAAGTCAGCGATGTGACACCAGGTTGAGATACCTGCGAGAAAGACGACTGTCGAGAATGCGGAGCCGTTCGCGGCTTCTGACTATCCTTGCTTCTCAACCCGCCTCCGGTCAAGCCCCCGAGTGAGCCGGCTCTCTGACGACGTGAAGCTGCCTCTGTAGGCAAGCCGCTCCATGCTTGTGGTGTTGGTATTGTGGGAGGATGTGAGTCGTACAAGACTGTTTTCGGGGCCGGCCAAGGACCGGTTGCATCTTGAGCTATCACAATTCGAACATCACGTGGACATATGTCTAGACCGCCTCGTTCATCTGCGCTACTCGTGACTCCGGTGTATTGAGTTGGGTCTCCGTGTCGGACGCCTCCAGGGAAAAGGAGGTCATATGTATGCGCATCTTCTATACAAGACTCGAGCTTATGTGGAGAGACTGAAGATGAAGCACTGGAGAAAAGTCGCTGTAGACCTGACACAGAAGATTGTAGCATTATCTTTCATTCTTCGATATGATTATGAGAAGAGTACCAGCTCCTGTTATTGACGAGAGCAGGGTGTTGCACACACGCCAGAAGCCCCCATATTTGCGGAGCTGGAGCCTGATGAAAAGTGCGGTCCGTTCATGGTTATGGTGATGGCTGTGGCTTCTCCGACTCTACTGCGGACGAGGATGTTAGGAGCGATTGGACTGTTGTAAGGACAGGAAGGTTGGCGCAGGTGGCTTGCGCACCAAAAGTCGGTGAAGAATGGAAACACGTCACGTGACCGCGCGCTTGGAGCTAAAGGGCGGGGTGCGTCTTTTTCCGCTTTGGCGACATGCACCGCTTGGACGATTACTCCATTGTCCTTCATTGGACAAAAAGTATGTAGCCTAGGGCTACTGGTTGCTGCCTGCCCAACCCCGCCCAAGAGTCATATCCAAGGAGCTTCTGCTCTCACTGTCTTGCACAGCGTTGGAATCAGCAAAATCCAAAGAGAGCCAAAACCTCCAACATGGCAGATCACAATACGGGTGCACTTGTTGACTATCATGGAAGCTGTCATTGTGGCGGCTTCACATACACGGTCAAGCTCCCAAAGCTCGAGACTGTCTTTGCATGCAATTGCAGTATATGCTCCAAGGTTTGGCTTGCCTCCTACACAATGTTCAATCCAGATTGCTGAGTCGTTGCCCATACAGAAAGGCTACCTATGGACTTTCCCCTCATCCGATGATCTATACGTTGTCGAGAAAGGCGATGGCACCTTGAAAGAATACCTATTCGCCAACAAGACTATGAGCCATATGTTCTGCCCGAATTGTACATCAATCTCCGGCCTCATTTCTTCTGATGTGGTCTGGGAGGCATGTATCAGGAGCACCTAACTCCACAGACACGCCTCTCGGATTACTCTCATATCCAAAAACAGACGCTGACCCTCAAACTCGCTAGGCCCCTCATCGATTATGGGCAAGCGTCACATCGACGGTCCATCGACCATCGGAGTCAACGTAAGTACACCCCAACATATGCAACACACCCAGTGACCGAAACCCAACCCAGGTCCGCACCCTCGAAGATGTCGATATAGAAAAGCTCAAGATCGGACCCTGCGACGGTGCCGCGCTCAAACCCGCCTACTCACCTCCCGTGACGACATCAGCCCCCAACAAAGACGGCATCACCGAATACCGCGGCAGCTGCCACTGCGGAAAAGTGACCTACAGCGTCAACCTCGAAAAACTCCCCATAGCAACCGACTGCAACTGCAGTATCTGCTCCCGCGTATGCTCCCCCTTCCCAAAAACTCGCATCCCAACCTGCAAAGCTACGCTAACAACAACACCCACACAGAACGCCTACCTGTGGATATACCCCAAAGCGGAAGAAGTACAGGTCCAAGGCCGGGAACACTTGAACTGCTACCGTTTCGGCACCAAGACCGCCGGTCATTCCTTCTGCACGACGTGTGGCGTTTCCATCATCAATCAGCGCGTTGGTTGGAAAGCTACCCATCAGCCTATCAACCTGCGGTGTCTCAATGGCGTTGATCTGGACAAATTGGAGAGTGAGAAGGTGGATGGGAAGGCGGATTGACTTGATTCTTGATGGGGTTACCTTTCCTGGGCTGCGGAGGCAGCGAGGACCTTGGCCTATACGAGGAGGATGGATATTATACGCACGGCGCCTAGCGACTTGATTGACATATTTCCTGCATCTAATGTGAAGCACAAAAACCAATCCTCGCAAAATAAACGCAAAAACGGCGGGAATCGTATATCTACCGGACTTCAGCACATGCAGCTTCCAAATCTACATACAATTCAATACAACATATATATAAAAATAAAACCCAACTCCAAATCAAATGAAAGACCTCTCTAAAACCCAACCCATGACATTTCCGTAATTCACATTATATCATATTATATCACTGCCTCAAAAGCCTAGAGATGTGTGTGGTTTCTCAGCTACCTTATACACGTCTCAATAGGTACGTTACGTGCATAACGACGCCATAAATCATGAACGATGTCTTCGCACTTTCCCCCGCAGACTAGCTTAGATGGTATATTTTCCGCATAATTTTCACGATGGTGAAGCGCTGTGGCGCGGTATGCCTGGTATGTATCTATAACATGTCCCATATACCATCGCTCCAACCTCCTCCTAAGTTCTACGTCATAATCGCTGCTACACCCTTAACTCTTATCCCATGCACCAAGCCTCGACGGACGGATCTCAGACTGTGATGTGATTCCTTTTGTTTCTTTTTCTGAAAGAGCGGAAGGGGGTTGTGCGCAAGCTCTTGTTTTGATGGGGATGGGGATGGGGATGGAAGGGGGGGATGTGATTGTAAAGTCGAGATTTCGGGGGGGATATATTGGAGACATATCAAAATATAGGAGTATTGAGGATATTGGAAATAATCTGTGTGGAGTCGGATACTGGTCTCTTAATTTTCTCATATCATAACGGGTGTTTGGTTGCAATCACCGAGATGTCGGTGGTCATGCGTATTCTCGCTACTGTAGTATCAGGCCATCGAGGTCGCTGTACCAAAGTCTCCAACTGACATGTGTCCTGCGTCTGTGACTGGTCCAATAACGATATCGCTTAGCCATTGTCGCCGCCCTTCTGACCAACGACTGGACTTCCACCGCACACAGCCCTGGCTTTAGCTTCCACCTTGCCGCTCTTCTCATCCGACTTGTCCAGCAACCTCCCCGGCAGGGCGAACGTCGGAATGGGACTCTCTTCGCCCGTGTCCGATGCCTTACTCGGCGTCTTGCCACCCATGAATGGTGTATTCGGCCCAGGTGTAGATGCTTTGCTAAGGACCTCGTCGTAGAAAAGACTCAATGCTTCGGAGTTATTACAGAAGGCTTCGAAATCTTGCTTTGTTGCGTCTGGGGAGCTGGAGGCTGTGGGCGAAGGACGCGTGGGGTCGATGTGCTTTGGGAAGCCAGACGCTGGTGTGGGCGTTGGTCCATGAGGCTCGATCTGAGAGGGAAAATAGGTTTGGGGAACACTGAGAGCGGCGTGGACGGAGGGAGAGTCGTGTGGTGAATGGAGCGGCGAAGGGCGATTAGGGGCGTGCGCACCTCGGTGAGGACTTGATCTGAAGAAACCAAGACCCTTACTTTGATCATTGTCGCTGGCATGGTCGGCTCGGGCTGAATGTTGGTGGGGAGGAGGCGCCGCCCTGCGATTATCGTAGAGCCGATTCGCCAAGAGAAGAAAGTCGCCGTCGTCCGTGATCTGAGCGATGAGCATGCCCGAGCGGTGAATGTATTGTGGGTAGCGGTAGTCGGGTTTGCCCCATGAGTATGTGACGTCTACGTCTGCTGGGAATTCTGACGCGGCTTCGAAATCGAGGACGAAGTTGAATCGTTTCATGATGGCTTTCTGGTAGAAATTCCTTTCAATCCTTGGTTGAGGGCCAATAGTTGTGCTTTCAAAGTAGCCTTGAGGTTGTTTCTCAGGCGGTTGTCGCGCTAATCGTACGAGATGAGGAGCTCGGAATGGATGCATACTAGTTATGGACGAAGCTTCGGCCAATGGCAATTCCACAAGGCGCAAGCCAAACCTATCGACTGAAGTGGCCCATGATACAACTGCATCTTGAATCAGCTTGGGGGTTGTGTTCATCCAGTCGACCCGGATGTGGTAGCAATTGTCCGGATTATGCAGCCTATCATAATGAAGGTTTACTAGCTCTGGTCTGTATGATCGCTTGCGATGATCAACATCGTAGATCAAAGACTTGCTCAGCGCGACACCCAGGTGCTTCTTCTTTCTGGTTGGCGTGGTAGGTCCACTGTCCTCCTTGGGATTGCTCGTCGAGCTTGAACGGGAACGCCCCGTAATGTGGAGCTCTTTGGGTAGACCTTCTAACATTGGCGTCGAAGGCACCGACGCCTTGCCCCGGCCAAACCAGCTCTTAGACTCCGGCCTCGGCGTGCGATATTCGTCTGCAATATGGTAGAAGTAATTCCCATCTCTGAAGTTGTGCCGTTGCGCCACATGCTTGAACATGCCACTTATCATGAGTTTATTGCCAAGTTCCACAGCTTCCTCGCGGGTATCAACATCTCTGAAGTTTTGCAGTAACCAGCTTGTCAACTCGAAACCGATGAAACAATTGTAGTGCAACCGAAAATGCCACCACCTATCTCGCAACTGAACGCCTTTTTCACTCTGGATAGTCTCTGCTAAAGGTGCGATCTTGAAACTCGACCTGTGGTACAAGTCTGAATCCGGTAGCAATTGCTCTTTTCCTCCAGTGGCATCGCCTTCTGCCGCACTTTCTAGCTCTGCGGCAACAATCGCTGACGGATTCCTGGTCTGATACATGATGTCTAGAGGGTTCGTGTCTTTACGATTTCGCGATGGTGCTTGATACCGACGCTCGTCAGGAGGGATATATCGAAACTGTTGCCATACTTGTGTAAGCTTTCGAATACCTTCAAGCCGGATTTCTTCCTCGTCGTCTTCACCTATCCGCACTCTGCGACGAGCACTTGATGGTGCTTCCACCGGAATGAGTACGAAGCGCGCGCGCCAGGGTCTCAGACTGTCTACAAAGTCAGCAGCCTGCGGTCTTTCATGCCCAACTATGAAAGCGTCGATCGTCTTCCAGTCGAAATTGCTACGATGCGGTGCAATGGATATTTCCTGTACCTTGTATTCATCCGCGAGCATTGACCGAATGAGAGGTCTGTAGAGCATACCACCAGTCTCAGATCCTCGGATCGCCTCCCCTCCGTGACGAAAGAGCTGTTTGACCTCGATTCTGCTTGCCTCAACCCGTGATAATCTATGGACTGTGCTACCTCTTGCGAGAAAGACCAAACTCCCAGTGTCTGCAAGGATCCGCTCATCGAAGACGTCCAAGCTTTGCATGGAAGATATCTTGGTACTTTCCGCGACACGTGGTCCGGTAACCAATTGAAAGCCTCGGGAGAGACGAAACGCTAACATCTCCGATGCTAGAGACTGAGAGGTCTCGGAAAGCTTGAGATCGTTGGGCAAATCTATGAAGTACGTGATTTCTTCATACTCTTCGGCGAGTTGTTCGGCTGAGGGAAAATCTTCCGTCGTCAGCGGAACAGCTGCAGGAGAGCACAAAGATTTCCACTTGATTTGTGAAGTTTTCAGGGGCCGTGGGAAGACGTGCTGCCATCTTCCTAAGCGGCTAGCCAGTGCGATCCTTGCTTTGGAAGGATTGCAAGGATTAAGAATCGTAAGCCAAGGAGCCAAGGTAGTGCTTGGAGAAAGAGCAATTGGTAGCGGAAGGGAATCGTCCACCGGACCCAGCTCTGGTATAGGATTATACTCTTCTTGGATCTGGAGGTCCTGTAGCGCTGTAAGTCGATTTTGGAGTTGGCTTCCTGGGACAAGGCCATTGGAGTCTCTACCAGGTATATTCACTCTAATATCGATGTCACCAGTGACACGTTTGGCTGTAGCGTTCCTGATGGGGATCGGTCTTGATTGTGAGGACTCTGACTCAGATGACTGTCGCTCGGCCTTTACAATCTGGGAATTGGGACTGATAGATGTCTTGCTGGCCGGCTCTTTGGATGGGGTGGCGTTTAGTAGTCCAGCTGGCTTCACCACAAAATCAGACTTGAACCCACGGCTAAGCAACGAGCCTGTTTCGTGCTTAGTGGTGACCTCGGTACTTGGGACAGCTTTTGCTGGGAATGCTCTAGGGCCAAAGCTAATCTGGCGTGCGCCCTTGTTCGCTTGAAGACGAGCATTTGGTTTACCAGATGAGGCATCATTGGTTTTGGCATGAATGCCCTGTTTTACTCGTGATGGTCGGTAGTTCAGCGAGTCCTTGCTCAGATGATTTTCATCATCGGGATAATGCCAATTCTTTTGTATAGATTTGTGGCGGTTGTTGCTTGAAGTGCTAAGTAGAGAAGGGCTATAACGATGCCGTTGGCGAATCGTGGAAGCGTTCTTCCCTAACTTGACCTTGTGCAATCGTTTCTTGGCCTCTAGAGGATGGCAATATACAGCATCATCGTAATCATCCATCCATAGCAGTTGGGGCTGCATGCTCCGCTGATTGATGATGGATTGATCTGACGAGACTGACGTTGAGAGCTTGTGGGAGTAATCAAGACGACCATGATTCTGCAAGCCAAAAGAATCGGCTACCGATATCTTGCGGTCAAGTTTTGGCAATTCAGGCACGTTAGTATATTTGGCATCTGTAGCGGTATTTGCCTGGGGAGGCGACATCCAAGGGATGGAGATGTCGCCACTTGCGTTTTCCATTATACCCATCATCTGGAGTTCGTACATTTTCACCCGTGGGATAAAGGTCTTGTGCTGTGGCGTATCGAAGCTTGACTTGTCCTTGATCTTGCTCGTACTTATTACCTGACTGGGACCCACTTCTGAAGATGGGACCCAGAAGGATATGTCAATCCAGTGGGGTATCCCGTAGCTCCATATGCCTCTCCGTGACGTTTCTAGATCCATCCCCCTTCGGTCCTTCTTCTCCTCGGCAATAGCTGGTATGGCTAATGTTCCAGAGCTGATTTGAGACATGAGACTGCCTGTCGGCGTCTTCTGATCCTCGTTCATATCATATCTGTCTGGTAGCAAGTTATTCAATGAAGCTACTGGAGGCGGATGGTATTTGAATAAAGGTACAGAGTGTAACGGCATTCTTGATAAGCAAACAAGATCGATACCAATACCATTGTCAATGAGGTTATCTGTAGTCGCAACTAGAAGATTGTAGTCCACTTCGAACACGCCGGACCCTGGTGATATCACCATAATGGATACTCCTGTCCTGACCAGATCTCGGTCGATATAATCAGATGAAAATTGCGAGGATGCCAGGTTGATTGCTTCGAGCACATTCCCCCGAGTGGCAGCAGATGGCTGCCCAGCAATGATACGACTTGGCGTGTCTGCCAAGGCTTCCCCATGAGGCAGATGGTCGGGCTTTCTGATCGAAGTGTCCCTAAGAAACACCTTGAATTCCTTTTTCAATTGATTGAGGATGTCTGCCCATTCTCCACTTGCTAAATCACTCACCACAACTCGGTAAAAGTCTTTCCAAGTGTTCTCCCCTCCAATACTCGACGTGTAAGTCTTGGTCGCGTTGAGATTCGATTTTGTCAGATCTTGGGATATGTGCTGCTCGTATACCATCCTTGTAAACAAGACAATGCTAATGAGATGCTTGACTTTCAGCTCGCGCCATCTCTGGAAGAGCGCTGGAAGAAAGCCGTTGATGACTTTGTCGAACATGATCTCCCCATTGCCATCGGCATCAAAGTCCCACATTTCCTTTGACATTTGGATAAAGAGTACATAGCGGGCAGACTCGCTACGGAATATAGGCTTGGAAGATTGATGAAAGAGAGCTGACTGCACCTTCCTCCCGTGCGCAAAAATGGTCTTGATGTGGGCTCGGATGCTGCCCATGAACTCTATCTTCTGCCCTCTGTGAATGCAAGTATTGACCAGCTGCTGAGCGACAATGTGCCACATATCGGCACGTGCAAGATATTGGTCTCGAAAGACGATCTCGACATGGGTTGCATGGCAGGCATGGTCGTTGGCGGTAGACACCAAGACCTGGATTCCCTTCTCAAAGCCAACCGCAGCTGCAACACGTTGAGATACAGATACTCGTAGGGCTGGCTGCTTCGACAGGAGCTCCTGGTTCGGAGTTCGGAACAAGAAAACGAGCCGACTGTATGGGTCAGGGTGTCCGTCGGTGGATCTGTAATCGAGTAGCATTCTACTGGCTGGGGTGAGCTGCAGTAAGTCTCCATTGTGAACCTCATGGCGTGGAGAGATGTTCAGAATGACGTCCTCTTTCGAGAGATGCTCATCATGGATGGATAGAACGAATAGCTGGTTGACCAACGTTCTTGACGGCTGTGGTACTGGAATTGGAGTTTCAGCATGAGACTCTTCGGCCGTAAATGCTGGCCTACCGCCCACGACTCCGGAGCCTTCTGTGCTCACCTGACGAAGATGAGAAGCCGGTTGGGTCGCCATTCGATATTGACCAACCGAGGGTACCGCTATGATTGGATCACATCGATCCTTGGCGCCAATAGATCTACTGCTTCACCTGTGCTTCATGATTGGGTATCTGGGAAAGACAGGTATCCCAGGTGCCTGCTTCTTTGTTCTGTATTTGCAGGCTTTCCGATCTACGCCCAAACCATCCGCATGGGCAAGCTGGTCGGACTTGAGCATGAAACAGGTCAATGCATGGAGACTGATATCCCCTGTCATCCAGGTCCTGCGTGATTCGGCAATATTCTTCCAAGAAGATATTTGACTCCAAGTGGAGCTGGTACTCGGTAGCACAGAGAACAAAGCTTTCCTTGGGCAGCCACACGCCCAGTGGTCAGGGCAAACAATGATTGCACCACGTCTGCTTTCCCTTGCCAAACAAAAGCAGCTGCATCAAATGTTCCGTGCGCCGGCGGGAAAGTAGATGCGCTATGAGGTACTTTAGGCTATCACATTAGCCAGGAGCAGGAGTCGTTGTCGGTGATGACGATATGCCGACGATTAATTCTAGTTTCTGGCGGGCGTTACACTTGGCCCCCCTTGCTTTGCCGTTTGACACGTAGGTACCCGCGCGTAAAGGATTGTTCATTGAGGTATAAAGCATGAGGTCAGTGACGCTTCGCCGCATCATTGCCTAGTCAGTGAAAGGCCATTGTCTTGATTGCAGATTAAAGTCCATCAATTGCCTAATTTGCCTCAGCAACTTAGCAATCCAGTGCGAGAATCCTATCAGATCAGTAAACTCACAAAAACAAGCATTTGCACTGCCTCAAAACGATCCCTCGGACGCTAGAATTACCGGCCCCTTCTCAGTAAAATTCCAGGGAAGAAAAGGCTTGGCTATTGGTATTACGCTCTTGGTATTGCCAGCTTTCCTGCCTCGAACTCATCGTTGCATCATCCACTCTCAACTACTACAACACAGCCTTCTCCCTCCCCATCATCCCCATTAGAGAAGCACTTCCTGCAACCTCCCTCTTACCGCGAGGCAAAGCTCCCGCATAGAAACACGCCAAAGGATCTAGATCCCTGTCGCAGATCATTCTGAACGATCGTCAACCACTTGTTGATTATATTCTGACCCCCCTTGCGACCTACGGTCAGCCCCATCTGCACGTTGGTGAGGCTGTCCGCCCTTTCAAACGCTGTACTCACGAGGCTGACGTTCTGATACCAGCCTGATATCTTCCACGGGAACGTGCACTTCAGCGCATACTTTTGCCACCTCTACTGATTATGCGTGAGTTTCACAATTGCAATTAGCCGCGTCTAACTTTCGCTCATGCTTCCTACAGACAAATACCGAACGGCGGCGAAACGAGAGGCATGGTACGATGACGACCACCCCGATGCACTGCCTAATTACAACCCCTTCCGCAAGATCAGAACGAAGACAAAAGACCGGAGCGATGTCGAGAATCCAGCTTTGCGAACCCAGACCAACTACTCGGAGAACTGCGCGCCCAACTCGATTGAGGATGAGCGACGTTCAAGAAATTTCGATGACGTTTCTGTTCCTAAACATGCCGACACCATGCCTTCCTCATCATCCAAGTCCCCGGTCAATGGGTTTATGTCAAATGCAAATGACTATGAACAGAGCCCACACCCTGTGGAACATGAGAGAGAAAAAGAAGATAGTCAGGACTCCGGAGCAGTTTCCAGTGAAACCGTCGTGGACTCGGAGCCGTCTACCGTTCCTAAAACGAGACATCGAAAGTTCCCATTCATTGGCAAGAAGAGCAAGGTCGGCGGGGATGAGGAGTTGGAGAAACCAAGGAGACGGTCGTCCTTGTTCAGAGCGGACACACAAAAATTCACTGCTGTTGGGCAACTCCGGGCTACACTCCTCAACTCCTATATCAACGTCCTGTTGATATTTGTTCCAATTGGCATCGCCGTCAACTACGTACCTGGTGTATCAAGGGTGGGAGTTTTTGTGATCAATTTCATCGCCATCATTCCACTCGCCGCTATGCTGAGCTACGCAACCGAAGAGATTGCCCTCCGAGTAGGGGAGACCCTCGGAGGACTGCTCAATGCAACGTTTGGGTAAGTCGAAAATCCAGTCTCCACCATGCAAATTACTGATTAACATCAAGCAATGCTGTCGAGCTCATTGTTTCTGTACTAGCTTTGGTTAAGGGCGAGGTCGATATTGTGCAAGGTTTGTCTCAAAGCTCCCACTATCCTCGAACAGCATCACTGATGCCCGAATCCACTGCAGAATCCTTGATTGGTAGCATACTTTCCAATCTACTTCTCGTCATGGGAATGTGCTTTTTCTTTGGTGGATTGAATCGTGTCGAGCAGCACTTCAATGTGACAGTTGCACAGACAGCCTCAAGTTTACTAGCTCTTGCTGTCGGCAGCTTAATCATCCCCGCGGCTTTCCAAGCTTGGGCAGACGGTACTCGTAAGTTCTCCACCCCAAACGCCAGCGAACATGAATATCTGATTACGTGATGCACATAGAGAAGCTGAAGTCAGATCGAATTACACAATTATCCCGGGGAACCGCCATTCTACTGCTAGTGGTATACGGGGCGTATCTTTTCTTCCAGCTCAAGACACATAGCTCAATGTATAACGAACCCAGTCCGAAAGTACAGAAGCGATCAAAGCACAAGAAAGGCGACGCCACCAAGGGTATGGTCAATATAGGTGTTGGTATGTCAGCCCATGCAAGCGACCATGCGACAAAAGAGGGGCCAAATCGAGAGTCAAATGACGAACCTGAGAAACCACAATTGAGCAAATGGGTTGCTATATTCACTCTAGCTGCCTCGACTGCGTGCGTTGCAGTCTGTGCCGAATTCATGGTCGGCAGTATCGACGCTATCACAAGCAACGGTTCAGTGTCAAGGACATTCGTTGGCCTCATTCTACTCCCTATTGTTGGCAATGCGGCAGAACACGCAACTGCCGTGACTGTTGCTTGCAAGGATAAGATGGATCTTGCCATTGGAGTCGCCGTTGGTTCAAGTATGCAAATTGCGCTCCTCGTCATACCTTTCGCTGTTGTCCTCGGGTGGATTTTGAAGAACGACGCCATGAACCTTGCTTTCAATGCGTTCCAGATCACGGTATTGTTCGTCGCGGTCTTGCTGGTCAATTACCTCATTCAGGATGGGAAATCACACTGGTTAGTGTAGCTATATCTCAACCAAGGTTTATGCTAACACGACTGTAGGCTGGAAGGGGTTCTATTGCAGGTCTTATACATCATCATAGCCCTAGCGGCTTGGTATGTTTGGTTCATCCTGTGCTTGAATTCTACTAATATCACAAAAGGTTTTATCCACCTGACGATCCGAGAACGATTAATAGTTGATAACCCTTGTTTTGATATCAACGAGGAGTGCCAGATGCCTATACCCGCATTCTAACACTGGTAGCCCAGTATGCTCTGAAAATTTGAGCAAGCGCTATACAATCGGTCCCATGTAATATCCAGCGGTTCGCCTGTGTGAGACGTTGAGATCCACAGGCCGCCGCCATTATGCGCAGGACAATCGCACCACATCTATCAGACGAGCTCGATACTTTAGGCCATTGATTTTGACGAAGATCAAGTTTCAGACTGGCTCCCAACGAGCATCTGTTCTCTCCCATACCGCCTGGCATTACAACTTCGACACCCTCTATACCGGAATCGAAAGTCTCCGGAGATCTCCTCTACTCTTCTCATGCGGCGGACAAAGATGCGCGCCTCTAACGTTCGGCTCAAAGCGGGGACACATCACCTACCAAACATCACGAATTTCATTTCTCAGGTGGCAGCCTCGGGCGCAACTATGTAAAATACCTTAAGTAGGTACCTCAGGCTTCGGCGTTCGGCATTATTCGAAGCGGACCGTAATCATACTAACCCGGTTTTTCATTAGCCTTCTTTGTACATAATTTTCGTGAATGGCTTGCGGATCTATGCTCTTGATTTACGCAAATATGAGACAGGACACTATCAGGAGAACAAAGCATTGGTATCCGTCATGTCTCAAGACTTTGTAGACGTGTGCGTGAGGCTGTGACTCGTCGTAGTGAAGACAGTTTGCAGAGCCCGGGATTATCGCCAAAAAGGCTGACAATTGGAGGTACTGTGACAAAAATCCTCTTATTCTACAGATTATTCATGCAGTACTCAGTCGGCGGCGATGCGGCGGCAAAGGCGCGCCTTCAAAGAAAGATTCCCCCTCGTCTCGCACTTGACTTCACTTCAACCACCATATCACAACGGCGCCTTCTGACCTACGGACCGCGTCAGGGTTTGTCACCACAAGACCCCATAATGCTCTGGCAGGGAGATGACATGGGAAGTGTAGGCATGCTATGAAGCTGGAGCTGAGGCGAGGTAGGTATCATGATGGAAACGTCTGGTACATGGGACATTGGCATGCTGACACTGGCGTGCAGACGTTCTCGATGGTACTTGAATGGGATCGCTGATTATGTCTGACTGAAGATGCGGAGTCTGATGAGGTGCTCTTTGGCCCCTCTACATCTGATTAACAGTATTGCCCTCGACTCTTCACGGCGGCCCATAGCAGTATCCCTGCTCAAGAGCACCTCTATGTTGTTTCCGCAGAGCCATTGCGAACGCCAGGGATATGAGAATGGACCGCCCTGTCGATAGGGCCAGTATGGACACTGGAAGTCAGCAAAGCTGGCTACCCTCAACTGTTGGCCAGCTATCTATTGATCTCGTGTGCAAGATACCCAGGGTGGCTACGCAAACCATGAAGCGCTTGTCCCGGACCAGCTCGTTGCACTATGGCGTTACGGCTGAACGGCTTTACTAAGGTGCTATCTGGTCTTGCTCCAACAATGCATGGATTGGGTTATACACTAACACCTCGATCCATGTCTACTACTGCGATCTCACCTCAAGAGGCTCGTCATAGAAAATAAACACCTGGGGCGCGGATGTTCTCATCCTTGGACTTCATCTTCACCACTCCTCGTAACTTCTGAAGTCCTGGAGTCCTGGCCCCACTCTTCTTCTCCAATGTTGTACACCCACCCTGCTTAGCTTCTTCGCTATCTGCTCTCAACTTGCTATATTCCTCGACCGCGGGTCAATTGGGCGAGAAAGTCGGCAGAGACTTTTGTCACCAACCCTCGGACTGCTACCCCATCGATCAATCTTTCGGCCTTTATCGATCTACCTTCTTTCACACACTTCAAGATCTTCTTCGTTCCTTACTCAACCACCTGCCTTTCAAATATCTTTGCTCCGCTGCCGAGCTGAAACTTCTTTACTACTACATCCGAGCATTGCTTGTCCCCGATCCGCCTTCTGAGCGCTATCTTGAGCATACCATTCCGCAAAGCTACGATATCAAGATCAAGGGTAAGTCTCACTTGATCTGGGCTCCTTCTATCTCCCTTGCCCATCGTCCTTTCAAACTTCGCCTCTTCAACCCTTCACACTTCTAACCCACCTCACTAGGTCCCACATCTTTCTTCTCTAGCCCAAAGCGCCTCCACTCCACAAGAACTAAGTATTATCTTCACCAAACCCCACGTTTCTACCGCTTCAACTCAGCCTTCCTTACTACCTAGATCTCTAAAGCCGACCTTCCGTGGGTCCACTAGCAAGATCGCTCTGAATGAGCATATCTTTCCTCAAGATACTATGCATAACATTTACTTCACTTAGCCACCGACTTACGAGCCTTCGCAAGTATCTATAACGTTCCGTCAAGTATTTCTTCTGTCCGCAATCTTTACACTTTCTTCAGACATCGTTCTCTCTTCATTTGCAAGACAAACAACTTGTAGGCCTCTGCTCATCTTATGTCTCAGCTCGATCGACTAACTTCATGTCGGCTTGTCTACTAGCTAAGGATATTTCAAATCATTACAGGCAGAAGTCTATCACTCCTGACGCATCCGCTCACTTTCGCTGTGTGCTTCTCGCAACCTCCAGGAAATTCTAAATCATCCAGCTGAAGACATGCGAGGTTTGTCGCTCGCTTGGACCAATTGAAGGCTACTGAGAAAGGTACAAGTCAACTCACTCCAAAGTCCCTGTTGCTCATAATACTAATCTTTCAACTGATCTTCCTTCGCAGTGATTTAGATAGCTAACAGCAATGACTTCTGCGAGCGGTGATCCGGTCGATGGTGGTTTACCACCAGACGCCTTCCACCCATTTCAAGACGAGAGCTATGAGGACCTAGTTGGTACCAAACCCCAAGTCGACTTTTCTGACCTACCGATGACGTTTTTGACAGACTCAGGCGTTGAGTTCTTGATGCCAACACAAACATATGGACCAAATCTCAGTACGGGTTTGGAGCCGCAGATCAACGACGACAGTATAGAAGCTTTGCCTGACCTTGATACTCTGTTCCGCACGAGCCATGGCGAAGTGGCCAACCAAGGTACAACGAAGGCAGGCAGGCATATCGCGATCGACGAGGCTATTCAAACAGGGTCAGACCAGCTCAGATCGCTCTTGGAAAGCGACACAGAAAAGGAGGAAGAGATCATCACCAAACCCGACAATGCAGACTCGCCAAATGTTCCAGGCCGACCCTCCAAGGACAAACAGGTTATCATCAAACAGGAATCTCCGGAGGTTGAGGAAATTATGTCTCGCTTTCTCCCAGGGCAGGTCATCGACCTTTGCGATGTAGAGGACCTCGTCATCAAGAGAGAAGGTGACGACGACTTTTTTGACTGGAAGAGTATGGCCAACGAAATCATCTCCATCTCAGACAGTGACGATGAAGACCAGACTGTGGACAATGAGATGTTGATTCCAGCAAGCCTGCTCCGTGCGAGACTGAAATCAGGAACGGCCAACATGTACGGCGATAATATCATTGAGCTTGGATCTGAGAAGGAGCTGGGTAGCGCTCTTGCACCAAGGCTAGGTACCTCTCTCCTCGGCAAGAAGATCACCCCAAGGCCAAAGGCCACCTCGGAAGCCATTGCGAAGCAATACCAACAGCAGCGAGCGCTCAGAGAGAAAATGCTTGCCCTCTCTGGGTCTGCAGGTCCCATCGAGGGACTGAACGGGCTGAAGCCTCCAGGCTTGGAGGGCGATCCCATAGACGACGATGCCTGGATGAGCAGCGATCCGAAGTTCGATGAAGAGGCTGCAGTCACGTTCCGCGAACTGAAGCGTAGCTACAAGGTCAAGCAGAGAGCAGATGCTAATACTATAGAGGATGATTACGAATTCCGGAGAGCGGACAAAGTGGAGAAGGCCCGGCTCAAGAGACTCGAACTTGACTATCTCAACTCTCGTGGGCCCGGCAGTGAGGAAGGAGACAGCGACGAGGATGCACTCTTCGTTCATCAGTCTCCTGCTCGACACGCAAAGCGTCCTCACGCTGTCGCAAGCGAAGATGACCAAGGTAGCACCGCGCAAGGCCAAAAGAAGCAAAGGCTGAATTCAGCGCGGGATCTTGAAAAGGACCTTGAATCAAATCTGAGGGCAGGTATCGACGGGTTTTTAATGAAAGAGCGAAGGGAGGCGGACAAGCAAAAAGACAACGAGAGGAGCAAGAAAGGTGGAAAAACGGGCAAGGCGGCAAAGACAAGAGCGCCTCGTGGAGCGCAGAGCAATACCAATGGTGGAAAAACCTGGACCAGAAAAGACAAGTCGCCGCGAAAGAAGAAGCCTTCACAAGCTGGTTATCTGAACAATGCGGCCAGCCTTCTCAACAGCAACGTCTTCGAGAGTGCTAACGCCATCCGCGATCTTGCACCTCTCCCGAAATCGACAGCAAAGAACAAGGCCAAGGCTTTGGCTGACATGGTTGCGAATGTTCCTCTTGGAGATAGGCGTCGGGCTGGAGCAGAGAAGGAGCATATCAGGAAAGCGACCGTTACCCTGGGTAAACAAAAGGTCAATCCAGATGGTGATGGTGGTTGGAAATTTACTGGCATAAGTTCCTCGCTGCACCATCATCAAGTGCAAGGAGCAGCCTGGATGAAAGAAAGAGAACTTGGGGACAGTGAGCCATTAGGGGTTAGTGGTTTACGAGCTCGTCTAGTTCAATTGGCGTACTGACATTGAATTCAGGGCATTTTAGCAGATGGTGAACTGGCATTGAACCACTGGACAGAGGAATGCTAACGTGGACCAAGGCATGGGACTTGGCAAAACGGTGATGGCTTTGACGTTGATAATTGCTAACCCTCCGACCCGCCGTGACAAGCACAAGTCTACACTCATTGTTTGCCCGCCTTCACTGTTGGGCCAATGTAGGTAGTCTTGATCTCTCGGGAAAGCATGAGGCTGACGAGTTCCAAGGGGAGAAGGAGATTAGCAAGCATGTTGCTCAAGGTGCTATCCGCCGGATTATGTCCCATTACGCAGGCAAGCGGCAGTCTGGCTTGGGTGCTATCGATGACATGCAGAATGCCAATATTGTGTAAGTGATATACCAGCGACTCGTCTCGATAAAGACTGATCAATATAGTCTCACCACCTACCAAGAGGTATAATAATAACCCCAAATCGCCGGCTGTGTCACTGATGGTATCACAAGGTTATGAGATCATATCCAAAGACCAATGTACCTGATGACATCGATGACTTAGAAAAGCTTCAAGCTTGGTGGATGGAGATCTGGGAGGAAGATCGCGACATACTTCACAAGGCTCACTTCCACAGAATTAGTAAGTCATTACTCTAATTCAAGCAGAATATTTATTTCCCAGGCTGACTTTGTGGGCAGTTCTTGATGGTCAGTATGGCTAGAGTCCACAATGCGGTAACGGTGTTGATAAATATTGCAGAATCCCAAGCGATCAAGAACCATCTTTCCCATACATCAGTTGCCTGTAGAGCATTGATGGCTCGGCACCGTTGGGCTTTGTCTGTGAGTTCCTCTCCGGACCCAAGGGCTGACGGGGATGGGGATTGATCGCTTTTAGGGTACACCCATCATGAACAGAATAGAAGAGCTTTACCCTTACTTCAAGTTCTTGAGGGTAGAGGCGACAGGGTCCTTCAAAGACTTCACCCGACACTTCTGTGTCGCAGGCAGCAGCGATTGCAACAAGCGCTTACATTGCATGTTGGATCAGATCATGATTAGACGGACGATGGATGATAAAGTCCTTGGATATCCAATTGTCTCGCTGCCAGCCACACACCAGGGGACTGAGCGTCTAGAATTCAATCTCGTCGAGCGCCTGATCTACAAGATTGTTAGCAGGCGATTTATCAGAGCTATCAACAAGGCTTCAGCCATGGGTGAGCTCGACCACAAGACAGGCTATGGACTTGTCATGTTCCTTCGATTACGGCAGATGGCAGCTCACACCTTTTTAATCCAAGAAATCCTACAAGACATGTTCGGATTAGACAGCGTCGATCGTCTCGAAGCCGCAGCAAGTCTCAATGAGACAGAGGAGAACAAGCCCGCAAAGACTATCATTGTCGCCCTTAGAAGGATGGTGGCAGCCAAGGGTGAAATTATCGAATCCACACCAGACCAGCAGTCCGTCGACCTAGAAGCTGGAGCGACTAACGAACTCGCCATTAGATTCGGTCAACGACTGCAAGGTCTGAAGAATACCTTGAAACTAGAAGAGCTAAGGAATGAGCAGCTATGCCACAAGTGCAAGAACATACCGGAAGATCCATGGGTTACAAGCTGCCTCCATGTTTATTGCAAGGAGTGTCTCGAATTTCTGGCTTACGCAGCGTCCAAGAAAGATCAAGAGAGCACATCTTGCCTAGAGTGTGGAACGCTGTTCGAGACAAGTAAGTCCTGTGCCGGGCTTAAAGAACTGGTGGTCGATGATTTTCTGGACCTGTCGCCAGACTTGAGAGGCAGGAAGGTCAAGACTGGGAAGGTCAACATGCACTGGGTTGCTTATGATGATGAACTCGTCTTATCCGCTAAGACAATTGGCGTCGAAAATCAGATCACGAGATGGCTTGAAGAGGATCCAGAGAAGAAGATTATTGTCTTCAGCCAATTTCTTATGATGTTGGTCCCCCTTTTGTTCACGCGCTAGCCCTAGCTAACACGGTTACAGAATGGCCATCCTCGAAAGAGTTTGCCAGAAGAATAGCTGGGAATATTGTACTGTGAGTTAACCCCTAGCCATCCTTTCATGGCATTTATTTATTGATATGTGCAGTACAATGGGAAGATGTCCCATCAGGCTCGCGATAAAACCATTGAAGCCTTTGGCAAAGAGAACAGCAAAATGAAAATCATGATAGCTTCGCTGAAATGTGGAGGTATTGGGCGTGAGTTGACGCACAAAGAAGACCTTGACAGGTGGGATATTAACGAAGCACCAGTGAATCTGACCATGGCCTCTAGAGTCACTTGCATTGATCTTTGGTTCAATAGTTGCATGGAGCAGCAAGGTATGAGCACATGTCCCCAAATCCTAGTCCTAATCTGACCCTTGAAGCCTTCTGCCGCGTCTGGCGTATCGGCCAGGCAGATGAAACATTCGTCACAAGATTCATTGTCAACGATACAGTTGACGACAGACTCGATTCCATGCAAAAGCATAAGGAATTCATCATTCACGGCGCTCTGGACGACAAGACCATCACGTCTGGGCTGTCGGTTCAAGAGGTTATGCGGCTCTTTGGAGATGTCATACTCGACAAGAAGACCAACAAGCCGTTCATCGCGATGGATGATGATGAAAAGCTGGACGCGATCCTGCCGCCTTTGGCTGACGACGAGGACGACCCTATTGCGTGGAGGAAATGATATAATAGCGCTCGGTTCGATATCCCTGATGATGATTTTCTGCATCTGCCCTGATGTGACTGAGGCTTTCCTTGCTTTTGGCCGTCTACACGGATATCTCGCTGCTTCAGTCGAAGCTTACCGACGCGAATGGCAAATCCGCGCACTCACGCACTCACTATCTTTAACCATGTAGCATAGCACGAAGCCTCAAGCACATATTCTTTTGATCTGCATTGAAAGTGGTGACATGCAACTTTCCACAGACATCTGCTCGTCCAAGTCTCCGAATCCACGCTTCCCCTGCTCCTACAACTTGTGGCAGCATGCCATACACATTATCAGCATCAGCGCTATCTGATACAATAACCTCGTTGCGTATGACTCCGCTCTTTGCCTAACTTCGATTTAGATGGCGAGGTTGACACGTAAGTGATATTGTGGTGTTGTGAGTATACTAAGGTATGTCGTACCTAATAGGTTCCACTGACTGACTGTAGTTGGTTACTTAGATGTCTTTAGGAGGAGCATGCTGTACGTCCTTTACAATCACAGCGGTTGGTATACATGCTATGGTGGAGTAAAGTGTCAACTTTACCCTCTGGATATAAGCCGCCTTGGCACGATATATCGTCCACGCCAAGACCACTATACGCGATACTAACGCGTCCCGAAAACCGCGAACGCGTCTTCTGCGATTGCCTTAGCCCCACTGACACGGACTTCAAAACCAGAATCATCTCTCGTGTACGGTCCACCCTAAATCTCCATAAGCACCATGTCATCCATCGTCAACGGCCTTTTGACTTCAGACAATCCAGATCTCGATCTCGCAGCCGGCGCCCGTAGGAATGGTCCGTTAAAAACGCCCAACGGTCGAAGCGCTCAGCGTTCTTCAGTACCACCTCTAGATAGCAACGGAGCGCTCAGCGATGTCGAAGGGTTCCCAGATGACGAGATCGTCGGCGCTCGAGGTACAGATCGGAATCGACCGAAAGATCTTTTCGCAAGAGCGGTGAACAGGGTAGTGGATAGAGTGGGTGAAAAGGTTGCGGAGGAGTTTGAGAACTTTCTGGACATGTATGTCTGAAGTACAAGACATTGAGAAGCATGCGCTGATTTGTATAGCTTTGTGGAGGATATCACATTGTCTGGAGCGCCGCCTTCCAGCGCTCTGACGAGTGACAAATACTACATTGCGCAGATTCACGGCCTCAGAATCTACAATCTTTCTACCCTCTACGTCGACTTCCAACACCTCCTGTCGTTACAGAATCAGACTCTGGCTAATGCGATCGCAAACGACTACTACCGATATCTACCCTTCCTCACACGAGCACTTCACAATCTGATCGCGAAGTACGAGCCACGCTATTTCAAAGAGCATAGGCAACCTACGAGTGCTTCATCACAAACTGGGTCTTCTGTTGCAGGTAACGGAGTAAGCCAGGCTGATACACAAGGCTCGAGAACCACGAATCAGCAGACGGACAAGCTATTTACCTTGGCGTTTTACAATCTACCTCTGATCTCGCGAGTACGGCAGCTACGGACAGCATCTGTGGGCAAGCTCCTCTCGATATCAGGGACTGTAACGAGAACATCAGAAGTGCGACCGGAGCTGTACCTTGCTACATTCATCTGCGAAGGCTGCAGGACGGTCATACCGAATGTCGAGCAAACCTTCAGATACACTGAGCCGACCCAGTGTCCCAACCTGGTCTGCGGCAACCGGCAAGGATGGCGGTTGGATATTCGGCAAAGTACCTTTGTCGATTGGCAGAAGGTCAGGATTCAGGAGAATAGCTCCGAGATACCCACTGGAAGCATGCCTCGAACAATGGACGTGATCCTACGAGGAGAGATTGTGGATCGCGCCAAAGCAGGCGAGAAGTGCGTTTTCACCGGGACGCTCATCGTGGTGCCAGACGTTAGTCAGCTCGGACTTCCGGGTGTACGACCGGAAGCTATGAGGGACAATCGGAATGCTCCCAGAGGCGGCGACGCTGGAGGGAGTGGTGTGACGGGTCTTAAGGCTTTGGGTGTTCGGGATTTGACGTACAGAATGGCCTTCCTCTCGTGCATGGTGACGCCAGATACTTCGACGCCGGGACAAGCGGCCAATCAGCAACTTAATGGACAAGCTGGGAATATTCTGGCGTCATTGAACCAGACTGCAACCATTGATCCGCAAGATACGGGAGATCATGCTCAAGACGCTTATTTGCAGTCGTTGACTGCATCCGAGATTGAGGACTTGAAGCAGATGGTGCACAGTGATCACATATACTCGAGGCTGGTCAATTCCTTGGCGCCAATGGTGTATGGTCATGAGATTGTCAAGAAGGGGCTACTTTTACAATTGATGGGAGGTGTGAGCAAAGTCACACCCGAAGGTATGCAACTGAGAGGAGATCTGAATATTTGCATCGTCGGAGATCCGAGTACCAGCAAGAGTCAGTTTCTCAAGTAAGTCTTCCGTTATCATACACGAGACTTTGGAACTCAGCCTACGCAGATACATATGTTCTTTCCTACCTCGCGCGGTCTACACATCCGGCAAGGCTTCTTCTGCAGCCGGTCTTACAGCAGCGGTAGTCAAAGATGAAGAGACAGGCGAGTTCACCATCGAAGCCGGTGCTCTCATGCTGGCAGACAACGGCATCTGCGCCATTGACGAGTTCGACAAGATGGATATTGGCGACCAGGTGGCTATCCACGAAGCCATGGAACAGCAGACTATTTCGATCGCCAAAGCCGGTATACAGGCCACCTTGAACGCAAGGACTAGTATTCTCGCCGCCGCTAATCCTGTAGGAGGGAGATACAACCGAAAGACCACGCTCCGAGCGAACATCAACATGAGCGCGCCAATCATGAGTCGTTTCGATCTGTTCTTCGTAATCCTGGACGAGTGCAACGAAAGTGTAGACCGGCATCTGGCCGAGCACATTGTCAACATCCACATGAACCGAGACGAAGCCGTACAGCCAGAATTCTCAACCGAGCAATTGCAACGCTACATCCGCTTCGCACGAACTTTCAAGCCAGAATTCACGCCTGAAGCCAAGACCCTGCTCGTGGAAAAGTACAAGGAGTTGCGAGCGGACGACGCTCAAGGCGGTATCGGCAGGAACAGCTACCGTATCACTGTCAGGCAGTTGGAGAGCATGATCCGACTCAGCGAAGCCATCGCCAAAGCCAACTGCGTCGACGACGTGACGCCGAATTTCGTCAAGGAGGCCTTCAATCTCCTGCGCCAAAGCATCATCAGTGTTGAGAAAGACGATATAGAAGTCGAAGACGACGAGGATGACGTTGTGAACAATGGCACCGCTAACGGGCACAGGGGGGATCGAAACGATGGCGATTCTCCCATGGCCGACGCTGGTGATGAGGATGACGACGACGCATCAGACGGCGATGATGGCGCAGCGGGTGGTAGAGCTAGAGCGTCACAGACCCCAGCGCCTGCACCGCAGGGAAGTGGAAAGACGAAGATCACGTATGATAAGTATATGGCCATCCTGAACCTGCTCGTCCGACGCGTGAACGAGGATGAGCAGACTACGGGAGAGGGGGTGGAGCATGAGGAGTTGGTGCTGTGGTATCTGGAGCGGGTGGAGGATGAGCTCAAGAGTGTGGAGGAGGGGGAGGAGGAGAGGGAGCTGGTGGGGAAGGTTTTGAGGAGGATGGTTAAGGTTTGTTTTTGTTCCTTTCTTTCTTGGGATCTTGGGGGGGTTGGGGATTTGTTTGGCTGATTCGTGTGATTGTTTCATCTAGGATAACATCTTCATGCGCATCCGAGGCGAAGGGTTGGATCCGGATGAGGGTAGCGGTGCGAGGGAGGCGGAGAAGGTGGTTTATGTCCTTCATCCGAATTGTGCGGTTGAGGAGATGTAAGGTGGTGGTGATGGGGTTATGGATGGGTTGGATCGGATTGGATTGGAGTGGATTGGATTGGATGGGTGTATGATGGGGAGGGGGATGGGAGGTGCATGCTTGCTTGTCGTGTTATGTTGTGAAGCGTGTCAGGGGGGATGGGAAGGGGGTTGGGATAGGTGTTGGGCGTTGGGTATTGATGATGGGAGGATGGGAGAAGGATTTTATTGTTCTGTTGTTTTGTTTTATCGATACCTCATGCACTGGGTCTGGGGATTAGTGCATAAGTACAACACCGTGAGCGAATTGCAAGACTTGACTGCTGCAGTTGTGGACGGCCGTTCATTCATTCAGTAAATATCCGTACAGATGGACTATTCTATCTACCTCGCCGTCTCATCCCTCCCCAACTACACTTGAAAACTCTCAGCAACGCAAATATTCCTAAATTAATATAATACAACATCCTGAACTGGAATACAGTAGGAGGGTTGATGTTATTGATGGTATTGGTGAGGACTGTGAGAGGGACTCGCACGGTTTTGAAGTGGATCGTGTCGTGTCGGGGGGGTAGAGAGTGCGCGGTTGAGTTGCGATAGGAGAAAGGGTGGTATCGGATCATGGCAAGCTACTCTGGCGGATCAGGTGGAGGGTGGTCGGTGGGGGAGACGAAGGGGGGGAGGGGGGGGTGTGGCTATGATGTTGATGGTATGGGTGCGCGCGCCTACCATTGAGCCGTATTTATCGACGAGGAGGTCCTTTGGTTTTGGTGTGTTTTGTTATGATAGGCGTCGAGTATAGCGATCGGCTACAATGCCAGACTTCTGTACGTCTCGGAAGATGATACGGGTGCTGCTGCTGGTGCTTGTAGAGTGTTCGCAAAATCATGGCCGAATATTGATTCCGCACCGCAAATGAGATGGCGATTCCATCTTCAGTGGAGAATGGAAATGATACCAAGCACCGCAGCAGCACCCACGGCACCAAGACCGACGCCAGAACTTCGAACGGCCGCCCCATTGGTCGCAGCAGGCGCTGCTGGAGCGGCACCCGCCCCTGACGTAGTTCCAGATGGACCTGCCGGAGCCGCCGAAGTCGTCGTTGACGACGCCGAGCACGTCGATTCATTCGGGTCACACGTGCACGCGGCGGTGGCACTTGCGATAACGCTGGCATAGCTCCGATACTGCGTCTGGTTCTGGGCGTAGCTATAGCAGCTTTGCATTTTGGCGTTGAAGTCGAAACCGTTGTAGACGTTGCAAAGGCAGCCTGCCTGCACCGTCGTGGCCACGGCGGAGAAAGTACCACTGTATGCCGCCGAACAAGACGTGAAGGCATCGAAGGCGACGGAGCAGGGCGTGGCCTTGCGGGGGATTCTGGCCTCTGGCATGACTGTCGTTGAGGGGGTGGCTGCGGCTGTACCAGCTGTGCTGCTGCTGCTACCGCCCAGCGAGTCGCCAACGGCGCCTACGATCTTCTCGACCAGTGTTTTGAGCGCTTCTGCGACGTCGTCGAAGTGGATCGATTCGTCTCCCTTCGCTGGGTGAGGGTTCTGGCCGAGGGCGAGGGCGCCGGGGACGCCTATTGCTTCGCCGTGATACTGGCCGTTTGAGTCAACGGCCCCGTTCGGATTGTCTACTGTTGGGCGTTTTGGCCCTGTTGCTGGCTCCGGCGGCGGCTCCTTGCCTCCTTTCTGCGCAGAGGCGGATATTGCAAGTTGGACGATCAACGCCGTAATAATTACGAAGCTGCGCATTTTGTCTGAGTGGAGAAACTAGTACTATCGCCTGATTTTGAGAGGTTAGATGGCAGGACAATTTCCGAGCAGGAGATCAAAATATATATCGAAAGTATCCGTAGGATTGCGGCTGAGATTCCCAGCCTCGTTAGCTGACTTAGTTCCATATAGGCGAGAGCTGGGTACGCCCTTGCTATGGGCGAGTGTTGCCTGACAATGCCCTTCGCAGCCTATAGAATTCTTCTTAGATTAGTGCAGGGACGTGGAATGTGGGGGCATTGGCAGGATCATCGCGTTTCTATGTAAAGTACATGTAGGCAAGATCAGTCACTGAGCCTACCGTAGGAGGTTTCACCTTTATATCATGAAGTATATATGAATTGCCGTAGAGTAATCTAGAAGCAGCCGGGTGAAGATTAGCAGCCCCTCATCGATCACATCGCGCTACTCAGAGCCAGGCAATGGTATCGATCTATCATCTTGTCGATAGAACCGGCATGCAAATACTTTGGACTGCACGATCATGCGCGTCTCCTAGCTGTCCGATTACAATGAGCCGGATCAGGCTCCCCTCTTCGGCTCCCTCAATGATCTCACCTGCTTCCCCTTATCCCCTTCGAGGCGGCACTGCTTCGTTTCCTATTCGAACAAATAGCACAAGGGTGTTTTTGAAGGAGCAGCGAGGGAGCATGACAGAGCATAAAAAAGCAAGAGTGATCATAGGGCTGTGCAGGGGCGCAGCAGATATGCACATATGCTATCAAGCACAGGCTGGGGAATGAGGAAGCGACACGGCTCTGTGGCATTCGTGCATGAGACCGTGTTCTATGCAGCAAGGTCACCTTGAGGCGTACTTCTAGCGGTCGAGGGCCGAATACACTAAACAAGATGTCCAATCCATCAGCATTCTCGCCTGGTACACCGCTCCTTCATCGTATCCTATGTCGTTCATATACTTTAATATCTAGAGTTCGCTGCTCTACGGTTTCCAGAGGTGATGGAACTTCTCGACGATGCTCGGCAATCCGCCAGTGGAGAACGCTCAAGTTTTGCGAGTGCGCCATGGCGGAGCTTGAAAGACTTCACCAAGGCGCACTCGGCATCGTCGATCGATTGTGACTGGCTCCATGAATTTGTCTCATCAGATGCGGTCTCTACGGGCAGTATCGGGCCAATATATCTGCTTAGGGTTCATTACAAAGAGACGAGAGATGCATCAGCCACTATCACCAAAGACTTCCGGCCTGGGTCATTTGCACCGCTCAAGCATTGTCTCGCCTCGAAATATATACGTGCGGTGATACTCTGTCATAGAGATAGCTCTCAAGTGGATCCGGCAATCCTCGATCTCCTATGGAATGAATTCAAGCTTGAGGTGTCATTCATGCGACATCACTTCGATTATAAAGAAATCAGCGATGAATCAGGCTGCCCTGAAGAACTCGGCAACCGTCTCAGAAAGGAAGATGGTCTAAATATAAGCTCTTCGAGTTTTGGCGGCCATTGGAATCCTATTCGTCTCCCGCCAGAAACGCGAGCCTCCGTCCTCCGCTTGACTGTAGACGCGGAATGCTTGTCTGTCTGCTGCAGAGGTGGTATTGGTGAGTCCGGCTCCCACTAGACATTCGACGACGTCGGAGGAATAACCGCGAAAATAGTCATCGCACTCATCCGTTCGAAAGCGCAATATCGGCAGCCACTAACGCTGTTGAGACCTGAGGAATACACGGACTCTTGTGCCAACGACCTTTTCGCTGCTACCGCCGATACATCCTTCATGAATCATAAGTTTCCTAGTGATTCATCTGAATTCTCTTGCGGAATTGTGCACTTCTACGCCCGTCTCTTAGTCCTAAGATGTTACGAAGATTATAATTTGCGTCACGATACGCAGCCGATCGACTTGGGAGATTGCGAGCAAGTTTGTTCCCCAGGCCATCCAGATATCGTAGCTATGCATCATCGGCGACTGGAATTGGTCAAATTGAAGCAAGCCTTGTCCGGGTATCTTGGACCACTTACTCCAGAGCATGAGTCATTTACCTTTGGTAAGGGCTCGGAGTTGGTTAATGATTCAAACAGGCGGAAGCTTCATAGTCTCGTGACCGACGTGGAGATGCTCATGTCATTGTATGATAATACCATGAGAACATACGAGTGGAGCATTCACGACACCGATTCTGACCACAAAGCAGAGCTGGCGTCGGAGCAATTGGCAGAGGCTAAAGAGTCAAAGGCCACGGCAATCAGCCTTGGGAAACTCTCCAACCTGGCTTTCTTATATCTCCCGATCAACTTTGTTTGCGCCATGCTTGGCATGAATCTGGGAATCTTTGGACAAGGAACTGTGCCTGTGTGGGTATTCTTCATATTGGTTTTCGTCTTCGGCCTCCTGACGTATGTGCCCGTCTACCTGTTCCCATCTAATGAAAAAAGAGCTCGGTACCACAGGCTTGCGTTTCACCTTGCACGACGCTCTATCTTTGCTGGATTCTGGTTTCTTGCCTTCACTATGACCCACGATGATCGGCAGAACTTCGAGATAATGAATTCCGGTCTTGCTCAAGTATGCTTGAGAGAATATGTGCGCTGGACCAAGGGCTGGAAGGATGAAAGGCATGATGGGCTCTTTGACAAAGCCACCTTGGGTAGCAAAGAATTTTGGAAGGAGAGAGTGAAGAGGATCTACGTTGCTATCGGAGAGTTGAATTCCAACGATCGAGCTACGGAACTCACCGTTTGACCTGATGGATGACGGCTTGTCTCCCATACTTTAAGCGAAACTATATGTTGTCTACGACCAGATTGATGTTGCAGCGGCCGTCCAAACTTGTCCCAGATGATCGTTAGCAAACGCACCGCCCAGTTTGCAGTACTCATGCAGCTTACCCTATTTTCTCCAACTTCATGGTGGAAAAGCATGATAAAGCGCCCTTGATGAGACCTGTGTCACGGCTAGTCCAGAAAAGCACAACCCTTTACCTGCGACACTCAAATGAGCAGGGTAAAGTATGAGCGAGTAGAAAGGGCGTTTCTTGTCAATGCTTACGGAGAGATCCGGTTCACTTCGTCAAAAGTCATCAATATAATGTCGCTCGACTATAAGAAACTCCTTGCTATTGTTTCAAAAGCTAGTCCTTTTGATACTTTCATCGTCACAAATCGCGGCGTTTTCGATGACTTCTTCGATTGTAGGTCCAAGTTTCAGTCTATGGCTTAGTACGAGGGCTGTCAAATGAATATGATCACGAGCTCTACTCTTCCTAATATCCAGCACAATAGCGAGCTGCGTTGTCTTTCATAGCTATTCATACCGGATATTGCGTGGCTGGCTCATACATTTTCCCTAGTACTTATGCAGTGGTGGCCAGGCTCCAGGCCAATAATCGCCACGAGAAGGTATACCAGAGTTTGCAGGGGAGGAATCTACCTCATATTTGCGTTTCCATGATGGAATTATGCATCGCCCCAATGTGAGATCCTCACTTGTTTCTGATCAAGACCACTTTGATCTTTTCCTCCGATCTCGCTCCACAGACGTTCTCAGACCCCATGCGATGCTTCTCCGACTTCATACATTGTCCTTTACGAAGTCTACTTTGGAGTGAATCGAGCGTTTGCAGCGTACCTTGCCCAAGCGTTCCTCTTTCTTCACTCCTCTGCTTGTTGTTTTCGTCCAATCACTACCTAAGTCTTGACTAAAATCACTATTAAATCTCCTCTTCTCATTCTGCTTCGTCGCTTCTTCATCCTCCTGAGCCGCTGACTGAACCTGCTACGCTCCTGTATGCTATCAACACCTCATTTGATCTTGGCACTTCGACGTCGGGTTTGTAATGGAGACGCTGCTAGGCTTTGCCGTCTGATCAATCGTTCTTTGAAAATAGCAGGTGAAGCCGCGAAACTCTCATTAGAAGTGAGAGCTTCGGCTTGAGATTCTCAAATGATAGTCTGAGGGAAACAAGATCACTCAAGAAGCAGCATTTCCTTGCAACATAATGTTCATCTGGAGTGGACGCGAGACCTCAACTTGTTCGTCGTCATAAGATGATATAAGTCGCTGTAAGAGCTACTTGTCTCCTCTCAATTATACTGAAAATATAGCTTCTCAATCTGTTTTGGAATCCTCACCAGCACCGAGAGTTGCTTCACACAACTCAAACTCTCCATCACTGATGGCTACTTCACACACCTCGGAACCTTCATCATCACTGATGACTGCTTCGGCAATATAAGAATATTCCTCAATCACGTTCTCTCCCTCATACATATCACGCTCTGCGGCAAGCATAAGTCAACAATATTGACGGAGCAGACACATACTGTACCCAATCGCTTTCTGTTTCTATAAGTTATATTTCCTCCCTAGTGAATGTTACACGGAAATGTACAAGTCTATAGCTAATATTTTCGGGCTGTGAAACATGTTTGCGGTGCGAATCTGAAGCTCAGAAGAGTACTCTCTATTCGATGTTCTTACTTCGAGATGTATAGCACAGAGAACGGTCACGATATCGACTTGGTACTCCGCAGGATTTCGTATCATTCGTGCGTCTTCCCTAAGTCCTAAATTTCTCTATATATATATACCTTCAGTTCCTACATTTGCGGCATGGACTACGCCGTATGTTCTTTGGCACTGAGCGATGACATGCGTCTTGGGTAATTTTCAAAGCTCTTTCTATACATATATACCGTCAGTATACACATTTGCGATAAGCTCCACGTGTCTTTACAGTAAGCCAAAAACATAATGGAGGCCCCCAATGGGGGGTCACCCACAATAAGAAGCCGAGGAAGCGCCAAACCGCTGATTGGGATAAGGAATTTCCTGGAAGGACCTGTGAGATCCCCAGTGGTCCCTCCGTTCATGATCGACAAGCGAGGCTTGGCTCCGTTTGTACGTCCTTCGGCAGTGAGTGATGTCGTGCATCTTGAGCGATTCCCACAGCTCTGTATACACAAATATACTTTTAGTGTCTACAATATTGTTGACCACGACTGTATATTCCCTTGCGCGCTACTCAGTGTCTCGCTGGATGATCATCAGCGAAGCACTTGCAAGATTCAATGCAAAATTTCCAGAGTTGCGATCTCTAAACCCATATGGACTTTTCATTGGGACTTGATATGAAAAGCCAGTGTTCGGAAAACGATCGTAATATCGAGATCCGATAACATTGTATCGAATTCGACCTGACAGACCGAAAACCCGATTTGGAACGGGTATAACTTTATCCTTTGCCCTAGCTGGACGTGCAACAGCTGCGCCATCGACATGAACGTTATACTTGCTCGAGGTATGGACACATGTATCTCGCGACACGATAAGCTTCCGATGGAGACGCTCTATGGTTTCCCCATAGCTCCTCGAGCGATTCGACAATTGATTGTATATTGTTGGATCGCTATGGATGATGTATCCAACGCACGGTATTGTGTTGGATTGATCGAAAACATTCTCGACTGATCTTTCTTTCACATAGAATCGTCAAGAAACTTGTTGGACTGTGCATGTCAAAGACATTGAAGTTGAGTCATTCAAAAAGTACTCGCTAATTTAGCGAGAACCAACAGATCACGGTCAAGCAAGAATCACCTCGAAAAGGAGCCAGGATTCGAAACTTCATGGCTTGCTTTGTTTCGAACCCAGATTCCCTGTTCATTCTTCATTGCCGCCTGTGTCGAAGACTACAAACCCTTCGAGGGCAGGCTTGTGAACGTTCCAGTCATGGGATTATTTCATGATATTACAGTGTCGTGCGTAAGAGGAAGATCTTACTATCAACGACATCGAGAATATTTTTTAAAATGAACGAATCCCACTTCTTTCAATTGCTATAATGGCCGGATAGTAACTAAGGTACGCAACAAAGTGTCTCCTCCAAAACCTACCGCTGCGAAATACGAACGTCATTGAAGGCCTCTGATCTCCCGGTGAAAACCCGCATATTATGATACACTTGGAATTCAAGGGGTCATTGCGACCGCTGTTGTCGACTCTTATAGAAAGAAGATGTAAGCGTCGTCGCATCATCATGAGAAGATGACGTTGTTGGTTGTTGTTCGAAATAAACAAGAGATGGGAGCTACATCTTCGCGGTTCCATTCTGTTTTCATTCTTGAGTCTCTGTCAGTTTTTCATTTCCATATCAACTGCCAGCGATGATCAAGCGCTATCGTGATCCATTTCTAATATATTTAGTCATCATTCACCACCTGTAAGATACTCGCGTTCTTGATGCTTACCGCGATCAGCAATCATCACGCAGAGAGTGTATGTGCGGAGACGAAACGGATGAACAATAACATCTCGCCGCCTCCGATGATCTTTCATGACCTATACCAAGGTCTCTTCGAAGGGATTCCCTCGGTGGCTTTCACGACGGACTCTCTCCGGCGGATTCGCACAAGACTCGACAAGTTATGGGCTCGGCCTTTGTGAAGGTTAAACTTGCTGAAGAGCACGCGGAATATAATGGGGATGGACAACCCATGATTTCAACGCTTCGACGAGTTCATTGATATCATAACAGTATATGGTATACTTTCAATTGCCGGGGGGTAAGATCACCTGGCTCATTTGAGAACTCTCTTTCAAAGTGTGATATTAAGCATCGTAAGTGTAAGTCTCCGTGAATGTGAAGACGTCGTGGAAGGGATTACGCGTAATGTTCATGCTTCTCGCAATGATAGTCTAATCATCAGATGAGACGGCTAAATCAGAATCCTGGTGTGGAGTTCTGGGAGTCAGGACAAATGTTTCAAGAAGTGATTGATATCAGTGACGGTCTCCGTCATGTCTCGAAGTTGTCTGACATATTTTGAACTCAAAGGCGCAAGAACCTTGGGTTGGGTCATCTCGAGATCAATTTCAGTAGTATCATTGACAAGTCTGGGAGTTAGGTACGGTGATGTTGCACAAAGGCAAAGGCAAAGGCAAAAGCAAGAAGGAGATCCTCTTTCCCATGGCTAAGTCGCGCTGTTCATCTATTACCTCTCACCTCTTATCTCAGCCACTTCAAAATCAAAACTCTTCCAACGTTGGCAACATTCAAGTGGTCCAGTTTCAACAAAATACCATAGCCCAACAAGCTCCTAACTGAGATAAAATACACAATTCTCGGTGTCATAACTCCATGGACGGACTTTGAGCGTCCGTTGCATCAGATTATCGCACTTCGAAGGGTTGAAAAAATATACTCCACAATTCGACATGACATAGCAAGCAGAGACAACCGAAAGCAAGACATGTGTTCGAGATGCATATCGCCAATGACCGCAAACAACTCCAATCTTATCCGGTAAAGCTCATACTCATATGTTGTACACGCACTTCGATACCACTAAATATCCAGAACCACCCTCAAAGCAATTCCTGAAGCCGCGTTGTAAGATTACAACGGTATACTCTGTTGGAATAGACCAGAGATAGAAATCCGCCGTCTGCTACGCCGATTATTACAAGCTGATAGTATACTCACTAAATTAGGCTGTCTATGGAAGCCTTCCACGTACTTCGTTGCCTCATAGGTGGCTAGTATCAATCAAGCACCAACGACCTACTTATCGGGTTACTAATGCTATTTTTGCAGTCTCAAATCAATCAATACTATATCTTACACGTATTCCGACGCCAATCGTCACGGGATGAATCGATAATAGAATAGAAGGTATCCAAAAGTGTCTATCGGATTTTCCTCAGGATTAGGTAAGATTTGATGACCGTTCAAACAGGCAGCATTCAACGGTCTTTTCCATATGGTGCGTCACCCACGCAGGCTACCTGCAATATCTTCATATCTTCCATCCATGATTATGGAATGACCATGACAAATGGTAGCAACACAGGTGAATGGTCTTAGAATCTCTTGGAAACCTTGCGCCGTTTTGCAAACAAACACTGGGAATTTCCCCATAATTATTCCAATATCAAATCCGTTATATATTCGAATCTACCTGCTGAACTGACGAGCAGTGGAACATATCTATCGCTCAGTCATCGTCGCTATACGTTAGAATGGCAGTCTTCTAACTCACAAACGCAGAGTTATGTATCGTGGTCTAGGGTGACAGTACAAATGGATGGGAGAGCCTGCTACCAAATTGGCCTGGAATTTGTCACCACGATGGCAATGCCTACGGAAAGGAGAACAGCAAGGCCTGACCCTCTTCTCTGTCCTACCAGAATAATCCTTATCAGTCGAAGCAATAATCTGCTCACGACACAAGTACCGGGATCTCGCCGCCTGCTCATTTCCTGCGGACCAATACGCGTCCCGATAACATCCTTTCCCGTTATCCAGACCGATCAAGGCAATAGACAACCGTTCTCGCCCGGGGCATAACGAACGAATAACAGTTGAAGATATCCTTCAAGACGATGTTCATATAGAAGGTACCAAGCTATCTTATCCATCACCAGAAGCGCCTCTTTCGTCCATCGTTGATTTCAGGGATACTCCACTCCTATCTTTTCAAGACCCGACGAAAGCCTGCGCCCCCACCTCATGCCGCTTTCGTATACTTTCCCCAGTTTCGCAGCTTTAACATTCAAGCATCTCACTACTGCAGAAATATCATAATTCTTTCATGGAGTCTTGCTTTACCTTAAAGCATTAGCTACAAAACTGATAATAGCTGGTCCTAATCTCTATATACTGAGTAGGATAGACGACACATGGGTTGGAGACATCACATTGTTCTGCCTTACATGCTCTTGCTATTCAATAGCTTATACATATGCTGAATAACAACGAGGACGTTGCTTCTGTTATTTATCAAAATGGCAGCAAGATAGGACTCAAAGCACAGGAATCCAGATCTGGCTGGTAGTGCGTACCTGAAACTGGCTAAGACAGGCGATGCAAGTTACCATCTTCCTAAATCGTCATCCCTTTCAACAAAAGAGGTCGGTCCCTATAGAATCCTACAAAAAGTCAGCCCTTTGGCGTACAGGCTGGAACTACCACCAAGTATGTCTAGGATAAGCCCCGTCATATCGGTGATTCATCTGGAACAAGGCAAGGCCGATCCTCTCGGCCGGACCATTCCCCCTCCAGCACCCGTGGTCATTCAGGGTAGAGAAGAATATGTGGTGGCAAAGATTCTGCGTAGGGGGCTGAGAGGCCGTAAACACGGCTATCAGGTCAAATGGAAGGGGTATGACAACACGATCTAGGAACCAGCAACCAATCTCAAGAATGCAGAAATTTTCAGGTTATTGCAATTATTGTGTTTGTGGAGACTGGAGAACTGTAGGTTTGAGAAAGCTTTCCCTCCTTATTGATCAATCAACATATACGAACATTCAGTCATTGCATCTGCAGACACTCGAGACCTTCCACCTAAGAGAGCTTTGCGTCTCCCTTAAGCAAGCAAATAATTGAAAATAAGTCAAGAATCGTTCAAGATTGGTTATTCCCAATCGTTCTCTTTTCTGACAAAATTGTCTTTCCCAGTCAGCTACGGTTCAGATCACTACCATCAGACCAAATCAATAAGCCTGAAGGGTTCTCGAGAATACAATACGAACGTAAAAACACAAGCAAACCATCTACTAGACAAAGCTACCAGAAATAATATAGGAGTGCGCAGAATACAAAGCCAAACGTGACCATGAAGAATCTCTCCACCTCGCATGTCCGACCAAACATTACACCAGCCGACCACTTAATCCACATGAGAGAGCATACAGACTCTACCCACCTCCTCTCCGCTAAATTGATTTCACACGAGATGGTAGCCTACGGCCTCACTGTCGCCAAAAGCGGGTACTCAGGTGACTCAGAACCTGATAGATATAAAGATTTGAGGGTCCTGGATCTATAGGATCTCATCGCCACGTCAGATCAATGCACAATAACCGATTGCTTCTGGGAGACCACTTCTCCGGCCCTACGATACGCGATGGCAAGCAAGATCCGTCATTTGATAGAAGATAAAGATAAGCCACCTTCAGCGATAGGTGTTGCATCGATAGCTGAAGGTGTACAATATAGGATCGTTTCATATATATATTCTATAACGAAGTCTCAACCTCGATCCTGATCATGATCAAGAATAGAGCTGATCTCCCCGAGCAAGAGATCTTTGACAAGAGTTTGGAAAGCGGCTTCATATTCTAGCCACAAATCGCCTTTGTATTTTACTAGAGACACCCCAAATGGCAGAAAAGGTCGGTTAGTCACCGATGAACTAGGACTAAACAAAGTTTATGGAAGTGATGCAGACCCATTGCCCCTCCAGGCTGATGTAATAGCCATTTCAGAGGTATTATCAGAACAACGAACGAATAACGAACCATCTCGGCCAAAATGGCTGCATCGATTCCTGTGGGATCACTGCACAACACATCATAACACAGGACGAGGATTGATCTTTACCTTGAACAGAACTTCTTAGACTCTCTCGAATCCTTCCAAAGATTTCTCTACATCCCTTCCTCAGTCGCAGGGAAAGAAGCGGAAAGGACAGACCAGACCAACATCTCAACATCCCTCATCGAAGGGTTACTGGCTTGGAGTCTCAGACTCGTCGGTATATATAAATCTCGAACCTTTTCAGCGGAGAACAGTAGAAAGTTTTGATATCAACGAGCTGACGTTTACAGCAGGTTGGAGATCCAAGCGTTCTCGGAACCGATACAGAGTGGCTGTGTAAAGTGAGCAAGGCTGGAGGATTATCGTGTTATAATGGAGGGGATTCGTTGTCTCCATCACCAATGTCATCGATCTGTCGGACAGCCCAGGGCCGAAGTCTCGAGTTGCCACGACTATAGCACAAGGCTTAAAGAAAGAAGAAAGAGGAGGGGGTGATAGTCTTAGAGAAAGGACCTTTGTGTTAACGAGGAGGGATGTATCACGAAATTAGTAATATCTTAGATAATAAAGGCTAGGTTTTAGAAATCAGCCTTATACTTAGATGAGTAAGCGGGTCTCGGCATGCTTGGCACTCATGTGGATAAGTGATGAGGGGTAATTAGACTAGCGTTGGAATCATGTATTTAGGGAGCCAGATGCCCCTATTATTCCTACTCCTTAGCAACCCCCATAGTAGCAACAATATTAGAAGACGACAAGACTCATCCTACCTTTTCTATAAGGTACAACTTCCTGACATCTCACTATCCCTCTGCTACCATTCCTCCACAGAAGCCGCAATATGAACAGTCAATCCTCCCTCCTAAATAGAAGAAGTAACACTTCTCGCGCACTTGATAAAAGCCATACTATAGCGTTCTTCAAATTGTCCATGTCCAAGTTCCGAACCTCATCGCGATCATCTACACAAACCTAATAAACCATGAAGACTCATATAAGAAGATCGAACCCGCCTGCCTTGCGAAGCTCATATGAACCCTCGTCCATCATCCTTCTCTACCCTCGAAGCTACCAGTAGAAGTCCGTGACGAGCTCTCTGCCCACGACGCTGGATGCAACACATACAACGTCGTAAGCAATCCAAGGAATCGAAGGAACCGATGATATCTGCCCAATTCATCAAGATATAACTTCGCGAGCACGACGTTGTACAGGCCATCCGTCGCAATTTCCGTCGTCGGTATCGCTTCCGTCTCTGGGTCGACGAAGATGGTGACTCGTTTGCGTCGGGAGGGAATTTTGAGTGTGCAGTAACCGTGTGCGGTCAGTTTGGCTAGTTCTGAAGATATGATCAGTTCGGAGTACACGAATGGGGACAGGATACCACTTACGAGGGTCTTTCTCGTGGTGTACCTCCACAGTCCTCCGATCTCCATCAAAGACTATTACCACTCCTAAGCGTGTCGTACGCCCACGACCTTTGGGTGTTTGGTCTATATGAGGGTTAACCCCCTCGGCTGCCGATGCAGCACTTGCTGTGTTCTTGGCGCTGTTGAACATTGACAAAAGACCGGATATATGGATCGTGAAGTCACGGGTAAGCACTGATACTGACCTTCAGAAACGGGATGTATCGAAGTATGAAATTTATCGTGTGACGATCATATTGAGGTAGTTGTTAGTTATGAGTTCAGTGAGGCTCGAGGCTGTGAGGTGGCACGAGAAGTCAGGTCGCACGTTTGTGCTCATACATTACCCTTCGGACCCACAAGGCAGTTCCCAAGGCTGATACTAGCTGCAGGCGCCCCATGTGACCGATATTGCGGGTGATACAACGTATGGTCCGTTCGGAGATTTCGAGCGAGAATCCCCGCAAGAAATCTATGCGCATTCTCTAGCCTCTCCGTGTTACGAGCGCACCTTGGAACATCTACATACCCCTGACGAATGCCTTGTCAGAATAAAGGATAGATTAGTCGTGGTCAGAGGTATGAATAGTAAGGCATAGAGCATTTAATTCCGAAATGGGAGGTTGTGGACTGATATTGCCGCAATAGCTATTGTATCGTTTTCCAGACAATGGATAGGTTATCTCCCATGGTCAGCGCCAAGGTTTTGCAGTTTTCCTGCATACGCTAGGTTCTTGTATCACCCTTGTTTCTTTTTATATCTCGGGTTGAACAGTCATTCTTTTGACTCGCCCTCTTTCGCACCAAGTCTGAGAACCCGCCTCAGTCTAACACTTCGGATGCTATTCCTAGCTATTAGTTCACTATTGAATGCATCCAGAATGCTTGCCCACCTCAGAATTGTAACGACCTTGTGCGACTCACAACGGCGAAGGCATTGAGGAATGCCTTCAACATTTGTCACGCTCGACCCGGAAGGGAAAACTGCGTCCAATGATGTTGATTGCGAGCCGCCCTGCCTGCAAGGCTACGAACACAACGACTGATCTAAGCCAGTGCCCATATTTCTTGCATAATGGTTACGTTCTTAACAGAGCACATGTCTGGTCATTCCGGCATGGGTGCTGTAGATAAGGGCGCTAGGCACCGTGAATTGGTGATCGTCTTGAAGAGGGCAGCTCCGAAGTCCTATGCCATGCGCAATCTCTGCATGCCCTCAGCTCTCATTGATCTAACATCCGATTGGCTTGGCCGTGGCAGGTTTCGGTGCGGCTCTTTGGCTACTCCCCTCGCTGATAACATTGTAAATGACAGCCATGGTTCCCAGGAGAGATCAATGGGGGCTTCCAATGTGGATACTTTCCAATCCGATCATAGTGATCGAGTCCCAGCTTAATGTCGTCCTACCTTGAGGCTACGCAGCGGCAGAAAGACGATGATATCGCCCCTTTTCCTAATGGTTTCGGTCAAAATGCGGATGAAAGTGCTGATTCAGCGTGGCGTAAATTGAACGTCCTCAGCTTAGGTCAGATTACCTAAAAAGAACAGCTAGAATATTGGCTGAATAATCTTTGTTAGATGGCGGAGGGATTCGCGGCTATTGGTCTCTGTTGGCTCTTGAATTGCTCATGCAACATATCGCCGTGGCAGAGGAGCAGGAAGATCAGAGGACCTATCATAGCTTCTCTCCTCAGCCCTGGCCTGAAAATGTTTCTCAAATTCCCCTCACGGCAGAGGAGAAACGCCAATGGCAACATGCCCATAACGACCAGGCAAAACTCCGCATACTCCCCAGCGCCCGAAGGTTTCTTCCGTGTCATTACTTCGATTACATATGTGGATCTAGTACTGGATCGTAAGTCTAATGTATTCGCGATCCATGAGTCCTACCCGCTACTGACCCGTGTAGTATCATAGCCATCCTGTTGGGGCGCTTCCGCATGACCGTTCCTGACTGTCTGGATGAATACCGAAATCTAGGTCAGGAAATCTTTGGAAGACCTCGTACGTTTTTCACACTCAGATTTGGGCTTGGTGAGAGATACAAATATAAAGCGACGAGGTTAGAGAAGGTTTTCAAAGACGTATGCAAGAGGCGCAATGAGGAACCTGATCAAGCCCATGGGAAGATCTTCTTCCCGTCAGCTCAAGGTTTATGCAAAACGTTAGTATTTTCTCCTTGACTTTGTCAGCATCTATGGTATCATATGAGGCTAGAAGGAAAGCCCTTGAAGCGGTAGCTTGATCTAAAAAGCCAGACCCTGACAGATAAAGCATGATAGTTACCACATGGTGGACTCACTAAGCTTACGAATATATAGATTTGTGACTACTATGCAGAAAGATGAGGGCAAATTTGATTCATTATACCTTATCCGCTCGTACGATCATATCAAACGAGTCCCACCTGATGCTTCGACTAAACCGACACCCCAGTCGACCACGGGACTAAGTCGAGCCAACACTGGTTCTTCTGAATTTGGCTCCCGAGAGAAAAGGAAGGAAAAAGGCCTGCCCGATGTCAATCATGAGCGTGCACAGAGTTTTGAGGTCTGGGAAGTAGCTCGAGCCGCCACAGCAGCTCCGCTATATTTTGAACCAATGAAGATTGAGAGTACCATGCCTGATAAATACACACTGTTTACCGATGGAGGTTTCGGCATTTCAAACAACCCCGTGCGGGATGCAAAGATCGAGATAGAGAAGCTCCATGGAGATACATCAATCGGCATTGTCGTCAGCGTCGGCACAGCACGGAAGAATCGAGAGGAGAGAAAGGTAGCCTTCTGGTCTACAATTGCACGCTTAGCAAGATATTCTATCGAGATGACCACTTGTCCCGAAACCAACCATGACCACATGCAACATGAATCTACGACTCTCAATGAAGACGAGCGCAGGAAATTCTCATATTATCGACTGAATCATCCTGGTGGGCTGCAAACTGAGTTGGATGAGTGGAAACCCAAGAAGAATCGGTTTAGGAGTAAGGCTGCCGGGACGAAAACAATCGATACCATCACGAATGTATTCAATGCGTGGGCCAAAGATATAGCAAACCGGCAGGAGTTTCAAGCATGCGCTGCTAAGCTTGTTGCCCGTAGACGGCTACGCAAGGACACTCTGGGGTGGGAGCAATACGCTACTGGCGCTCGATACGAATGTCGAGAGATAAATTGCTTCGGTCAATACGATCGTAGTCAATTTGTCGGACACCTCCGCTCCTCTCACAAGGAATTGGACGAACAGAGAGTGAGAGACAGGGAGCTTTGTTGCAAGAAGGATTGGCGTTATCAGCGCGCCCGTGAGCCAACCCAAAGATAGGGTCATAGTCAATACAATGTGAGGTGATCCTCCTTGGAAGTTCAATCGGCTGACATCTTCAATTGAAGGACCTTCGCACATGTATGATTTCGTACCGCACGGACTATGCAACGGATCGAGCGCATAAGACGGTGCGGACTGTTGAAGGGTTTTGCTTTCCGCCTCTGTGCGAAAGTCGACGAACGGAGGTCATCATATGTTGTAGAGCCTCGAATTCGAAGCCATGTACACATACCAGTGATATCATTGAGATCATTATCCGTTTTATTCAGAATCCAGGCGATCGATGACTCCTGTATCCCATCTCGGTGGCTGAGTTGTCTTTAAAATGGCATTCGGGTGACAAGATAAACTTGTGGAGGGGACCCCATTGGCGGAAGACCACCACCAGAAGGTCAACTACTTTCGCTACAGATCATGGCTTTTACCTCGTAGTAAGCTATAGACCGGTGCGTTATACTGTTAGATTAACGGCGACGGCACTACATAAGCATAGTATGAAGGAAATAGTAGAAGCCTTTGGTCGTAAACTCCCGCAAGTAAACTTTGTTTGGTGCGACGCCAAGGCCTTGATTATATAATATTCTATTCTTTCTTTAGCCAATCAGTAAGTCATAACTTCGTCGCAACGCGGGCCTCTCTATCATCAGTAACGGGTTGATCCAAACTGTTGTAATGGAGGTACTTGTCGAAGAACAGACAAGAGTCATTATGCTCCATTGTGATTGAGAAGCTTCAATGGTCAGCCTTGCTGGAAAATCAGGCTTCGAACGGGCAACAAGATAAGTAGGAATATCGGATCCGACTCACTCTGCCGTCTTTTAATATCGTTGTCAAGGCTCCGTGGATGCATTACGAAAATGCGATGCGACCGACATCCCGCAAGTCTGAGCTAGAGATGCCATGTAGGGTGCCACCCATACCATAAATACGACGAACATGGCAATACTTCAAGGTGAACACACTTTTTCCTTCCTATGAGCAATCAGAAAAAGGCGATGTCCGTCCCGTCTTAAACATAATATCTCCTTATGCAATCCCGAGTCGCGGTCTTCCGGGTAAACTTTGCCACTCCATGCCCCCTCTTACTAAGCCAAATCCATCACTTACATCTCCAGTACTTCGTCGGGAAGTTGCTTACGAGCGCGGTCAATGTTGGGACTTTCCCATACTACCGCATATTTCAGTTCAATACTCTACGACCTATAAAGCTCCTAGCAAGATCCACCGAGCAACCTATGCTTCACAACAATTTGATATCCCAGATAGATCGCTGGCGATCTCGCAAGCTCGACGAGCTGCAATTTGTCTCCATTGCTGTAAGTTTACTCTATCCTCGCACGACCGATCCTCCAGGCCCAGACTTCAATCCCTCGGACTGACTTATTACTCTCACAGTGTGCTATTCTAGCTGCTGCCGTGATAGGTTCTTTCTCCTGGACTGGGATCAAGGATGCATACTGGTTAGCATCGGCATTCTGGTTTTCCAGCCTCATCTTATCAATACTCGGGATATTGCTCCCGGCGCAACAAATTACAGTGCTCCGTCTCTTGGGAAAGCCTTCGGCTTCGTCAAAACATGGATCAACCACCACAGAAGAAATCCGCCGATTCCTCCCTTTGTTCTTGACGAAGAAGAAGGAGCCAAGTCCACGCACAGGACTCTACCCAGGGAGCAACGAACTCGGCGAATGGAGACCGCGTTGGAAGATGGTATTTACATGGCAGTGCCCGATCATGTTCATGTCGTACTCCGTTTGTTTCTTTCTAGCCGGGCTGACCATTTATGTGTGTACGCCGCTCATAAGGAGGGACAGCTGGAGTGCGAATTCCAATGTAAGTCAGAGACGACTTCCATCGACGCTGTCCAGGCGAAAGGATGCTGCTGACACGGACTGAGGTGGCTGTGATATTTCTAGCAACCGGCACCGTAGCGGGCAGCACTTTCGTATTCTGCTCGTTCTGGGTCTATCACTATGTTGATCTGGAGCACGACATTCGATATCCTGCCGAGGAAGAGCCCGAGTCGCCTTTTCCGAGCACATTGCCGACTGCTCTTGATATCTCCGAGGCACCACTTTCTCGTTCTGAAGGAAAGGTACCCAGTATTCAAGAGTGATATACCTTGTATAGGGAATGTTCACGCCGGAATGATCGCACCTCAACGCACTAAGACCACCTGTGAAGTATTCAAACCTCTGCTCATTTAGGACCCAGAAACCTCAAGGGCCAATTTCTTAATGACATATCGAGCAACATCAGACCCTGCAACCCATTTCATTTGGGGGTTACCTTAGTGAGGTGGAGGCCTGTACTATCGATCATGCAGAGCAGAGGGAGGGCGAAATACTATCAATACTACATCCCGCCCAGTAAAGAAGTCTCTTTTCCTTCATTCACATGGATCCAGGTGTGTCCTGTATCTGGATCTCACCCACCGTCTAGGAGCTTGCGACCTGGGCGCCCCCGGTTATAGGCTGTGATCGTCTCAGCCACTCCGCCTATCAATCCCGAGACCCTATCGCCTAAATACAAAGATTCCATGTCTAGCTTTCGACATACTACAGCAGTTAGCGAAGGCCTCCACGACGTGCGGCCGTCGATATAGCCTATATATACTAACAGACGTCTTATCGTAGTCCCCGTGGTCGACTTATTATAGCCCTATAGCCCCTACAGACGCCTTGCTGCCCCCGCAGACGTCTTGTTGTAACCGCAATATGTTGTAGCCCTCATAGACATCTTATCGTAGCTACTATACTGCAGGGGCTACAGTGTTACAACAAGACGTCTGCGGGGGCTACATCAAGACAACAGCAGGGCCTACAGTAAGATAACGACAGGGTCTGCAGGGCCTCCAGCATAACCGCAACAGCGGCCACACGGCCTACAGCAAGATAATAGCAGGGCCTACAGCATGACAGCAGCAGCGGCCACAGCGTTTACAGCAAGACAACAGCAGGGGCTACAGCAGCCATGATGAGGCCACAGCGGGGGCAAATATGGAGGGCGGCGATAGTAGGGTTACAAGCCGGGGGGCTAAAGAAACACCATAGATAACGTATACAGGATAGTTTACGGCTTGCTATTAATCCTTTCTCTTGCATTATTACTGTAGCTATAGGAATGCTACCGTAAGAAAGGGGACAGTGGTATCACTAACAACGCGCTCGTGTATCTCCAATGCCAACGCACGCGGGCTCGAATCGACACAAGCCAAAACAAGTGGTATCATGCTTTAACGAATGTTCCAAATCAAATACTGCAACCGCATCACGCTTAGTAGTAAACTTTCTCCTTGTAGATTGGTGGTCTCGCGCTCTCGTGATCCCAGGTCATCTTGCCCTTGTCGTCGAAGAAGGCAGCCTCGTCCGTCATCGGGATGACTTTGCTGGAGTGGTGACATTCCTGCCTGCTCACACCCATCTCGTCTCTTGGAATCCACAGAACCGGCGTTTGACTGGCGATGGCGGGGTGGTAGAAGGCGTCCCGCTCGACCACCGGGTCGTAAGCGATCTCTGCAAAGCCACGGGGCACGAGACGACGCAAGGTTGAGTAATCTGTATACATATGGGGAGCAAGAAACTTGGTGATGAAGTTTGGTTGCTTGTGAGGTGCCTCGGGAAGCGCCTTGCCATTGCTGTCGCTACTGCCTCCCAACTTGTCGGCGGCCGTGACATGAACACCCTTCGTGTCGTGCAAGTGATCGCCATTGGTGTGACCATCCTCAAGTGCCAGAAGGGCATCTTCTTCCGCTTGAAGTGACTTGGGAAGGTACATCATCAGAGGGTCCAGGGCCGAGTTGAGCGACATATGGAAGAGAATGACGAATATGAGGTATGCAATCATAAGGATCAAGGGGCCAATCGCGGTACTGATGGCGAAGAGACCGATGAGACAGAGAATTCCAAGGTAAGCCCCGGTCGTGGTCTGCTGCAGCGCTCGTGGGTAGACGAGTCCTTTCGTGTCAATGTTCGCGTTGAAGACGAAGAGCAAGTTGTAGCGATACGCCAGGTAGATGAGATAAAGCCCAATTGTAGCGAAACCTAGCACTAGGGGCGCAATGATCGAATAGGTAATTGCTGCTATCAGTTAGACAGAAAACGACAGTACAGGGAACACTAACCAATGACTGTCAATAGAGTGTAGATGGGGAAGACGGTGCCCCAGCCCAAGCTCGATAGAGTGACGAATCGTTTGTACATCTTCCGTGGCGTGCTATCCAGGAACTTGCCTAGCACTCGGAACAGAATAACCCCGACAAGTTGCAGCACCGCACCGGAGCTGATGGTGAGACCTTGAAGAACAAAGTAGGCAATGTAGAAGTTTGATGCTTGTGGAAGGCTCCCAGCCAGGAGCGTAGTGGCGCTGCTAGGCTGCTGAAAGATTTGCACACCAGCAGCTGAGGCACCAGACGTTATTGTTGTGACCAAGAAAACCTGGATCACCTGGAAGAGAAAGTATGAATTTTGTACACGGAGCTCTACAGTCGATAACGTTGGCTTTCCAGCAAGCTTGGCCATCTTTCGCAAAATAATTGGCAAGAGAGCCATGAGAACGGCGAGCAGGATCGTGGGCAGAAGACCTTGGACTAGGCCAAGGATGACAGGAGGGATCTTGTTGATGAAACTCAGAAATTTGATAGGCCCGGTCGATAGATTATGGATATTGGAAAGAATGCCCACGAACGCAACAGGGATCGACCAGAAGATGATGAGCAAGGCCACGAAAGTCATTGTAACGATGTTCATGATGATCCTCTTGGCCCATCCCATCTTCAAGTTCTTCCAGATGATCTCGTCAGGATTGATGCCGATAAAACGAGGAGACATATGAAGGGGCTGATGATGGGCAATGCTTTGGTAGGCTGCTTGTGCTTCTGTTTGCGTGTAGAACTCGACGAAAACCGAGCCGATGAAAGTGCCTTCTCCGCGACGGTACTTGTCTTGTAAGGCGTTGACTCTGGGAATAAGGCGCTCGAGTTCCGACCTGCACCAATTGATTGTATCAACCTTCTTGCCAATGAGGAACTTCAAACGGTGAGTGGGCCTCTTCTGCGGTTTGACCCAACGGGCAGCCAGGGAGCCGGATTCACCCTCGACACCGGCGTTGTGTCCTACATTGTCGTCATGATGGGACCCTTTTTTCGTAGCCTTGACACGATTCTGTACCGCTGTCTTGACAAGCTTCGTCTCGGCGGCCTCCAGCTTCATCGCAACTTTGTCCCGCTCCTCCACGAGCTTCTCAATTTCTTGGCAATCGTTGGCAATCCAGAGGTTCTTGACTTGCTTTCCAAACATCCTACGGAGTTTTCCCTCATCTAGGTAGTCCTTTGGCACAGAGGCGAAGAGTACGGTCCTGGAGGACATGCGATTCGCGTACAGTGGGGAGAGGAGGTAGGCTTGGCGCAAGTTGATGAAGTAGATGCTCTCACGCATCACCATGTAGAAGACGAAGCCTTGCTATGTAAGCTTGACCAGCCTGGCCAGTTGAAGCGGGTGACTTACTGAAGAAGATCCATGCAACAAAAGTGTGTGCATAATAACGGTTCTTGTTACCTGGGATGGTGGTGTTGATGTTGCTGAATGAAAGCATGTTCAATTGTGTCAAATGCCAACCGCCTGTAGCGTTGACGGGGAATAAGACGGGCCATGTTATCAAGCAGCCGAAGAAGCACAGAGCGACGGAAATCTTCAAGTATCGAAGCAAGAGGAAGCCGTCGAGAGATTGGTGATTGAGGACGTAGCTATCAGGGATCTTGTTGAACGTCTTGATCCAATTGAAGAGTCCACGAGGCAAGTCTGGCGATCGCTCCCTGGAAGTGGTATTAGCAACAAGTAGGAGCAGACGTGGGCTTGCTTACTGAGGGCGAAGAGAGCCGAGGTAGGTTCTGGGTGCATAGTTGCGTCTGAACTTTGTGCGGAGGATGAGGAAGAGGCCAAAGTAGATTGCGGCGACCAGTCCGACGGGGATCAGGGTGGAGAGGAGCGAGGAGAGGGATGGAGAGTTCGCTGGGCCTTTCGTCGCAGAACCTTGCTATTCACGATGTCAGCGTAGTCAACGAATGACCAGAGTAACCTACACTCTGGCGAGGGAGAAGCGCATGATGGACAGATGTGGGTGGGTCCATATTGATGGCTTCGTATGGCTGTCTACGCTCTCCAAGAGCAAGAAGCCTACTCCGTACAGAGCTCAACCGGGGCGTATTGTACGGATGCTGTGAAGAATGCAACTGTTGGTTGTGCTAATAAACAGGCTTGATGTTGATTTCTGGAGAATGCGACGGATGATGACGATCCAAGCTGGAAGGGGAATGGCCAGGCTAAGGGGCTAATGTAAGGTAGGAGCACATACGCGCTTTCCTGTTCTTGCGCGTCCAATCTCCCCCTACCAATCGATTCAGTCCAAGCGGAGGATTCTGATTCAAATGGGACACGGTGAACGTCAAAGGAGATTGAGTTGAACAGAGTTGGAAATGCTGTCCCGCTAAAGATGGGGAAATATTCTCTTTATTCCTTTCCAGACCACAATTGAAGCAAGCCCCACTTGTCCAATCCTTACTGCAGGGCAACCACTTGATATGCATGCGCCACAGCAATCCTGCACAACGATAACTCAATCCATCCTGCAACGTAATCGATCTCAGCACGGTCCTTCGTCTTGTTGATGTGCACGATGGAACGCGCTTGTCTATAGTAAACAACTTCACAAGCAGAATTTCGCCACTCTTCCTGATCCTTGCACAGCTGAAGCACATTGTCAAACCGAGCTATACCAAGTGTCATAATGGGGCTAATCTGAATTCAGTCTAGTGATCCCCTTGCCGACTGATCTAGAACAACCTAAACCAACTTTTCTTTCTCTTTCAAGTGGCTGTGCTGTGCAGATGGAGTGGCGGAAATCTGAGTGGCTGCCACTCGGACTTGCGCTGTAGATGACCCTCTCACGCACATAGTACTCCTCTCTTGTTGTACTTAGAATCTTCTGACTTTTTACCAAAGCGGTGAATTATCAGCTGGCTTCACCCATGATTCAATTACAATCAAAACACGCGGAGAAATCCGAGATCCCGCTCATGGAAGCTGAACCTGCCGTGCTTGGTGGAGGATGCGTTGACATTGGATAGTCTACTGCTACCTCAGTATACTGGGAATACTCGAAATCGAGTTTTTTCCGGTGCAGAGCTATGTACGCTCTTCAGCTCGTGGCCAGAATTCCGACCACCGAGCTACTGCGATTGGGCTTTAAAGCTTCGGTCAGCCTGAAAACCTGCACGTTTCGGAGCAAGACCGATGCAGCCTCGCCTACTCTGTTTCGGACTCGGTATGGTGCATTTGGTCGGAGGAAATCAAAATTGGCGTCCAAGTCTCTGGGAAAGCTACTGTTCAACTTGAGGCTGCTCTCTTCTTCAGCTTGATCATAACCCGGTAGGGAGACTTCCTCAACCTCGAAGACAGAGGGGGGAAGGAGAGAGTGTAGGATAGCTATTTTAGCGTTGGATGTTGGTGTTGATATTGGGGTATGAGGTTTTGATCCTATATAGGTGAAAAGCTGAAGGTGGATCGGTGTTTAATGACTTTCAACCCCTTCAAAGTCACTCCCTGGACTGTCGCCCAACTTACATGCACAGCTTCGACATTCTATCCTATCCATAGGAATCCGAAGAAGCAACAAGCCCCAGCCGTCCTGAATTATCGGCCTCAACATAAAAGGGATCCTGCAATTCGCAATTGCGGTAATACGGGTCTGGGGGGGTTTGGTGGTTGTGTTGTTTGAGGTAGTAGGCTATGTTGTAGATGAGTTATCAAACCTACGTTCGAGTGGAACTCCAGGGCGCTCCTTTCGGACAACAATAGAAAGGGTCAAGGATAGCAGGCCGATCACATATTCGACCCATGGTGGCAGTGCGTACCAGACAACGCGGAAGAATATTGAGAATTCCGTATGTAAAGTGAACTATGAAGAAGATTAAGGGAAAGGCTAGGTAGGATTACCTTGCAGCTATTCCTAGAGAATTAATCGTAACGAAATGAATGGGTTGATTCATAAGATGCCACACGTAACAATAGATAATACGGTGCCTGCACCGATCATCCAAGTCCATCTCCCCACGGTATTCCATACTTTAACGCCTCCTGCATGGAAAGGTTTCGCGCTTGTTGTATTGGATGATGAGCTGTTATTAGATATCAAACCAGCAGTCGGTCCGGGAACGGGACCTCCTTGGCTCAGTATCGCATCTGGCACTGAATTTGTACTACTCGTAGCTTGTGAGGTTGATGTCGCTAATGTATGACTGCCAGCTACCAGTATCCCGTTCGTGCCGAGCGATACGGGCTCAGACGCGATTGTGAGTGCGGGCAAGCCTGAGGAGATGGTGTTGGATCCGAGGACTACGAAGCCTGAGTTTATTGGGGAGATGGAGTAGGGGGTTGATGCGATTGTGATGATATTATTCGTTTGACCGGCAAGCTGATTCATTCCTAATGTATGGCTTCCGGCTACTAGCACCCCGTCCCCGCCAACTGAGACTGGCGTAGATCCAATTGTGACAGCGGGCGCTCCCTGGGTAATGGTATGGGAGCCCACTACAACAAACGAACCAGTCTCTCGCGCGGTGTAGGACTGAGATCCGATCGCAATGATACCAACGCCACTGGACCCAGAACCCGTCCTCGAGGGGCTTGGATTGCTGAGTGGGAATGAAACTTGGGGTGCTGAGCCTCCATTCGATCCTGGCCGTAGTGTTGGATCTGAGCCTACGTTCGAGGATCCCGACTCCGAAATAGGCGGAGAGCCGGGTTTCGAAGAGAAACCGGAGGACACAGATATAGGTGAGCCCGGTGCAACGCCCAGGCTTGTACCTGAATCTAACATAACCGGACCTGATGCACCGCTTACTACAGCACTAGCCTTTGGGGTTGAGTCGACTTTAGACGGGCTGACATTGCTCGATTCTGGTCCATGCTGTGTGGTTCGACCCTGCTCCGGCGGTGCTGGGCTTCCTCCACTTGCACTGGTGGCCTTGTTCATACCTTCGGGGACATTTGGAGCATTGGACTGCTTTGCTATTTCTGCACTCTCTGGCCTCCCGGTCAGGTAAGCCCCTCCTAGTGCGGCGTTCGGCAAAGCGTCTGTATTAGGGACTTTGAGAGGCCCAAGGGATGGTGTAGATATGGACACGCCATTCCTGTTCGAACTCTGCGGAGGTGCAACGCTCGAGCTACTCATTGACTGGGAACCTGAACTCGGGGTGGGACTTTGCGCTGGCATGTTTGGCATGTCGGTTTGAGACGGCTGCAGAACGGCGTGTAACCGGGACATCTGCATATCCGTCAAATCGTTCGCATCAAAGGCTGCTACGAAAGTTCGCGCTGACGTAGATCGTGCTAAGGATAGTTTTGCTGGGCTCAAAGCCATCCCCATTGCATCACCTAGATGCTGGGCGCTTGGCGTCGTTACGGTCGATGTACTTGTGGAAGCAGCGCCGAGTTGGCTGCCCTCAGTGGCGTCTTGTTGCTGAAGCAGGTTGGTATCTGTAAGATGGGACTCTTCGCCATTGGGGAGAGAAGAAATCACACTCGCTTCCGGCTGGACGTGGGCCTCGATAGAACATTCCACCACGAAAGTGGCACTGCCGCTAGATTGGGGACTCCCCGAGTTCGCATAGACAGAGATCAATCTCTTTCGCAGCAGTCCTTTCTCGCCATTGGGTCCGGCACATACTGCGCTGCTGTCTGTTGGATTAGATACAGGGTTTGAAGCTGTTCCGGTTGCATTGGGATAGATGTAAGGCGGGGCGGTTCCCGTTGCGTTGGGATAGTTGTACGGTGGTGCAGCAGTTATATCTGAAAAGGCATGAGCTGGTGTGTTAGAAGTAGTGCATGGTGCTATATGATGCTTAGTGAATAGACTCGCAACAATTCGACATTGTACGATGTGACGTACGATTTGCAGGTACGGTTGGTGGTGCCACGGGCAATCCCGAGCCATTCGGTTGTGGATCTTCCGCGTTACATGACAACGAAATCATGAAGATCGTCCAAAGCAAAGGCACGAAGCAATGCATCTTGTCGTGTTCCAATGAAGAAGACAGACATTGCAAAAGAGAAACCTAGAGCCCGAACAACGTAGTAGGAGACGGAGAGAGAAGTAGATTAGCTAACATCGAGTGATCGGGGCCCACAGTCGCCAAAACTCCTATATCCCGAACGTAATCATCCACAACTTGGCAAGCTAATGTCTGGTGTTTCATACAACATGATTGACATTGTTGATTGATTGTTTGGTGCGGCTACCAACCTAGTAGCGTCCCCTCACACGCATACTGTACTAGGTATCGGCCCGCACCTTGGAGGTCCTTGCACTGTCTCAGATCAGGTTCTTCCAGAATAATGCTCGATGAGCTGTCTGCTACAGCTTGACTATCGAATAAACATACCGAGCGTCTTCGAGCATAGCAGGGCCACCACTGGAAGGAGAGCACAGCTTGTCAACGTAGCATCATTTATCGGTATTCTGGTAGACCCGTAAGACTGAGGGTGATCTACCTAGTATCGTGTCTGCTATGACTGAAGATTGACCCGTTGTTGTCTCAGAGATATGGCTGAAACTTCGATCTAGCCATATCGGGCTAGCATTGATCTATCACCCGTCGCGTATTCAACCGCGCCGTTGATATCCAGCCGTTTACCAGATATAAAACAACTTCTCATTGACTCGGAGGTCTAATGGCGCTTCTATGCATTTCATCTTCTCTCGGGAAATATTCCTCTGTCAGGGTGGGAGGATACTCTGTGATTATGCAGGACAGGATCAAGGTGAAGATCAAGCTGGTGGCGCCTGGGCCAACATGGACGATGCACATGTCTATTGCTAGTCACTTTCCTTACAAAGTCCACGTCCACTGTTTCATGGTCGAAAATACTTGACTTCCTACTTTCTCGTAACTCTAATGATCGCTGTCGCTCGTGTCATTGCGTGACCACTGCCATGCCCCTCACGAACTGGTTGCACCCTCGAGCAACGGGCCAGGTAAAACCCTTTTCAGTGCCTACAAGTCAATCCTGGGATGGCAATGACGGGTACTGGTCCACGTTCCTGATCCAAGTGGGTACACCGCCGCAAACATTCCGAGTGCTGCCTGCTACCAACGGGGACGAAACCTGGGTTCCCATACCATTGGGCTGCACGAATGCCTCCATACCGAACCCTCCAAGCAACTGCGGTGATTTACGAGGAGCCAATCCTTTCCAAGTACATCCTAGCCAGGGATTCAACAGCGATGCATCCTCGTCATGGCAGTCCAACGGGATCTTCAACCTGATCAGGGAGGAGAACCTTGGCATCCACGAAAATGGCGAGTATGGATTTGATACCGTCACAATCGGTGCCGATCCAAAGGCTCCAACCCTGCCACATCAAGTCGTTGCCGGCATTGCCACCAGTAATTTCTGGCTGGGATCTTTTGGCCTGGGCCCCAAGCCCATAAACTTCACCGCCGCAGTACCGAGCTTCATGGCGAATCTTGCCACACAAAAGCTCATTCCCAGCATGTCGTTTGGATACACAGCAGGCGCAAAATACAACACATCAACTCCTTCCTTTGGCAGTCTCACACTAGGTGGGTATGACAAGGCACGCTATATTCCCAACGATGTAGCCTTCACGTTTGATCCCAATGACTCGCGGAGTCTGACCGTCGGCGTCCAATCGATTACCGCAATAAACACCTTTCAAGGCACTGTGTCCGCTATAACGCCTCCAGGGATTTACTCGCTCATTGATTCCAGCGTGCCGGATATATGGCTTCCTCGTGCTGCCTGCGACCTTTTCGAACAGGCGTTTGGTCTCAGCTATGACAATACTACCCAACGCTATCTCATCGACGACGCTACACAAACGAAAATGAACCAACTGAACCCCACCGTCGTCTTCAACATCGGCCCACTTGCCGACATCCGAGGCAAACAGACAGGATCGAGCCAAGCGTCCTCCGTGGCTATAGAACTGCCCTACGCAGCATTCGTCCTCCAAGCAGACTATCCTCTGTACCCAAACGCAACAAACTACTTCCCCATCCGCCGCGCCGCAAACGACACCCAGTATACCATCGGTCGAGCGTTCTTACAGGAAGCATACATCACAGTCGATTACGAACGATCTATCTTCCACGTCTCCCAAGCCACCTCCTCAAAAAGGAATGATCAGCAGCTCACAGCTATCTCATCGATCGACTCGACCTCCGACACCACCAGCCCTTCGCGTCATATCAGCGACGGCGCCCTCCCAGGAATCATAATCGGCGCCACCGCACTCTTCTTCTTCCTCTGCGCTCTAGCCTTCTTCTACATCCGTCGCCGCCGCCGCCGACATCAACAGCACAACCCCCCCAACAACATCAACAATACCGCCCCAACACAATCCCAAACCCAAACCCAATCCACAAACTCACACAACCAATTCACAGACCTCTCATCCTACCTCTCCCCCACATCCACATCAACATCCAAAACCAACACCAACCCCAACTGGCCACCACCCCTCGAAGCCTCCACCCACCCAGCCCACCGCACCCCAACCCCCCTCTCCCCCTCAACCGTCGAACTCCCCTCCCCAGTCCCAGTCCACACCCTACCACGCCGCCACCAAGAACTCCCCGGCTCGCCCGCAGCAGGCGAACTAGACGTGAAGCGCAACGCTGTCTACGAACTCCCAGCCACTAATCCTACCGACGCGCATTCGCAGGTAAAAGGGGAGATTAGACGGAAAGAGCGGCCGAGGCGGAATTTGGTGTTGCAGTTGTGAATATGGTGGGGGTATTGAAGATAGATGTTGGAGTTTGGGGGAAAGGGGCTGGTGTGTATATTGATTGATTCGAATACCCACTCCGAGTGATTACCGTAATAAAATTTAGGGAATTTGCATATAGCGCCAGAATACAGTCCACCACAACCTGCGAGCCATAAACCGTAAACCACCATTCCACCTCCTCTAATCCACCTTACCCACCGCCCTAAGCTATATATACCCACTTGCGACCACCCCCCCTCCAATCCCTACGCATCATGCATCACCGTAGTACGCATCAATCGCTACCCCCCTAAACCAGATCAATCGAACGGAACGAAACAATGTCCGGTCGTGGATTGCCACTTACCGTCATGGGGTATTCTGTGTAAAGATACACCCACCCGCACGACTCCCTACAACAATTCATCCGTACGGCGGAAAGAGCGCTGTTCGGTAGGTGTCATATTACGTAGTCCACCATCCCCATCAACCAACCTCCCCACACTCAATCCACAACGCATCCTCAACCGCATCCCGAACCCTCACATACCGATGCCTCCGCATCCGCTGCAACGTCCTCAACACCGCTTGCTTTAACGGCGGATAGTGGAGCAGCGCGGCGTAGATCCTGACGGCGGATGTGATTTTGGGGATGTTGGTGGATTTGTGGTGGGTTTTTTGGAGGGTGGTGAGGAGGGTTGTGTAGCTGTGGGCACGACGGGGCCGGGGGTTTAGTTGTGGGTGTGTGGGTTTTGGATAGGAGGAAGGGAAGGGGAGAGGGGATGGGGGGAG
>JAABUP010000390.1_pt1 | contig 99045 bp, 88 predicted proteins | sample 5559201 | NCBI WGS metagenome assembly JAABUP01 (sample SAMN10711887, study PRJNA513373) | rock metagenome | isolation source: Antarctica rocks | place: Antarctica | reverse complement strand
TGAATTTTACTGTAGTACAGTAAATTAAGCCACATTTCAATACCTCGAAGGGAAAATCGAAAACAGGTTACAGGATAGGTATCGTAAACCTTGGGAAAGTTTGACACGTTTTTTTAAATAGTTGTGCGCCCACTAGACACAATCTCCGCTTTGATGTAATGTCCAGCAATTAAAGATGAATCGGTTTTTGTAACCAAAATCGATTCCGTAGTATTGACTTGAGTCGATGGCCTTTTATATGTGATTCCTTCAATCAAATCTTTATGAACGGTGCAGCGGAAACAGGACGAATGGCAGCAGAAGAAATACTATCAAAAATAAATAGTTGAAAAATCTATTTAAATATACCTTCTTGAGGACAAGACATCAAAAAATTCAAAATGCTGCAAAAAAGAAAGATACCTACTTTACTAAAAGAAGTCTAAATAAAATAATGAATATTATAAGTCAAGTAAAATAGGAAGACTAACGATAGTATCGATTGATAGGGTGGTATATTTATTTGTACCTACAAAACTAACCAACAGCTAATGTCTCCGCAATTAAGTCTCAGCCTGTTACTATTAATTTCCTTATTCAACAGCCTGAAAGGTGTTGTATTCGTGTATTCATACGCATCAATCCAAAAATCAACTTTCTTATCACAATTTTATTAGGCTTAACAAGCACTTAAAAAGAAAATTTTTAGGGGGAGTAATTATCCCCCTTATTAATCAGTATTAATATGCGAATTAAGAGTTAAAAAAGGCATAAAGCCACAAAAATAAATGGATAAAAATAGGATAATAGCCTGATTGTCAGTATATTTAAAGTGTTACGAAGCACTTTAAACAACACATAATCAACCAAGCTATTGCCTCTAAATTAGTTAAAATTTATTTCTTTGTCTGCGAAAAACATGAAATGGATTTACAATATCATTGCCAACGGTTTTCTAACAATAGCATACCTGAGTTTACCGATCAGGAAATTATGACTGTTTACTTGTTTTCGGTTCATCAGGAGATGCGGTTAAAAGTTAAGCAAATGTATCGTTTTGTTAAAAGTTACCTTTCTGACTGGTTTCCTAAATTACCTTCAAATGTGGCTTTCAACACCCGGTCAAATAAACTTACAGAAGCCTTTAAACACCTTACAGGTGCTTTATTGGAGGGATTTTTACCCAAGGAAGCCAATCTGACCATAGGCTTGTTGGATTCAATGCCCATCATTGCCTGTTCAGGTAAAAGACAAGGAAAAGTTGCCCTGGAGATAACTGATAAGGGCTATTGTTCTACAAAAAACCTGTATTATCATGGCCTTAAACTGCATGCTTTGGGTTTTAAAGCCGCCCATCGAATGCCCCATCCGGAAAGCATCGTTTTGAGCAAAGCTTCTGAGAGTGATCTGGCTATATTTAAAGAAAACTGGGCAACGATAGAAAACAGAACCCTTTATGGCGATAAAATCTACATAGATAAAGCCTTTTTTGAAAAACTGGAACAAGTGAAAAATACAACAATGCTCACCCCTGTCAAACTTGTCAAAGGAGAACCAGAGGCTTTAAGGCAAATAGATAAAGCCTTTAACGATTGTTATTCAAAAGCTGTTTCTACAGTTCGTCAACCTATCGAATCTTTATTTAACTGGTTAATAGAAAAAACAGATATTCAACGAGCCAGTAAAGTCAGGTCGACTAAGGGACTTCTTATTCATGTCTTCGGCAAAATTGCCGCAGCTTTCCTTAATCCCATTTTTAACTCTTAATTCGCATAAGTACATGATAAATAACAGTGACCGCAAGTTCCACAGCGGTCACCTCCACGGGGCTAAAAGGAGGGGCAAGGCCTTTTGTGTATACAAAAGTACATCTTGCCAAGCACGCGCGTGATTGTAATGCGCCCTAAAAGCCAGTGGTTAATAATCGGTTTTGTGATTTGATTGATGCTTTTTTGAAGCGTTAATCTTTATTATGCTGTTCTGCTTTCCCTGGCTCCCATAGTGTAAACGATCTTAAAAAATGGCTGGGTTTATTGCGTGAATCCTACCCGGACTTCTTAATCTGCGGCTTGTAGGTTTTGTTGGAAAGTTTTGTGACAACTGTATTTTGGATCATAGCTTAATGATTTTGATAAGCCAAAGTTGCAGTCTAACATTTCTGAAATTTGTAAGTATTAAATATTAGACAAGTATAATTGATAATATATTGTTTTCTAAACACTTGTACTTGTATAATAAATAAAAGTAATTATATATATAAATGAATTTGTTAAGAGATTTCTTTTAAATTGTTAAAGATCAAAATAGTAAGATTAAAAACTTGTGCACATTAACGTACATACAATTACCCGGTTAATCTTCTACCAAGTTTGTCTTTGCAAAGGAAGTTTTATGCTTACTGAAAAAAGAACAATTACACCGGAAAAAGCAGTAGAAATCCTAAAGAAACATGGGACAATTGTCACAATAGATGAAGCTAAATTAATCTTGGATTTCATTTATAAATTTGCTAATTTGACCTTAAATCAAATGTTCAAAAGATGAAAATAGCTGATTTATATATTAGGGTAAGTACCGATGAACAAGCTGATAAAGGTTATTCTCAGCGTAATCAGGAAGACGTTTTAAAGAGATACTGCCAGATAAATTCCATTCAGGTAAGAAAGGTAATTTTTGAAGACCATTCGGCTAAAACGTTTAATCGTCCTGCTTGGGATGATTTGTTAAAAGATTTAGCTAAGACTAAAAGTAGGTTATCTGATTTGGTATTATTTACCAAATAGGATAGGTTTAGCCGTAATGCAGGCGATGCCTATCAAATGATCAGTACATTAAAGAAATGGGGTATTGAACCTCATGCTATCGAACAGCCATTGGATATTTCCATTCCTGAAAATAAGTTAATGTTGGCGATTTATCTTTCTACTCCAGAGGTTGAGAACGACAGGTGTGCATTGAATGTTCTTCATGGTATGCGAAGGGCAAGGAAGGAAGGTCGTTGGATGGCGTCAGCACCTGTTGGATATAAGAACTTTATATCCGAAAATGGAAAAAAAATGATCATTCCGAAGGAGCCGGAGGCATCCATTTTAAAATATTCTTTCGAAAAGATAGCAACAGGTCAGTTTTCAACAGAACAAATCTGGAAAATAGCCCGTGAAAATGGTTTAAAATGTGGCAAAAACAACTTTCTTGTTGCTATGAGAAACCCTGTTTATTGTGGCAAGATCGCCGTCCCTAAATATAAAGATGAAGATAGCCATATTGTTCAAGGCTTACATGACTCACTAATTTCTGAATCTTTATTTTATCAGGTACAGGAAACAATGGACGGTAAAAAAAGGCAATTAGGAACTAAGATCATATCTATCGACGAACTACCGTTGCGAGGATTTTTACTATGCTCAAAATGTACAAGGATTTTAACTGGCAGCGCTTCTAAAGGCCGGAAGCAATACTACTATTATTACCACTGTTCAACAAAATGCGGATGTAGATATAAATCAGAAGATGTTAATCAGGAATTTCTTAAGGAAATAAAAAGGTATGTACCAAAACCAGGTATTGCAGAAATATGTAAGATTGCCATTAATAATTTATATGAGGTGGATTACGCAGCAAAAGGAGATGGAAGAAAAGAAATACTTGCGAAAATTGAAGAATTAAATAAACGCAGAAATAATTCCAGGGAGCTGTTATTAAAAGGTGATTTGGATGGTACAGAATATAGGGTGATTAAATTAGAATGTGAAAGTAAGATTAATGTATTGGAGGCTTCACTGGCTGATTTTTCAAAGAATAATACAAACATTGAAAAAGAGCTGGACAAAGCTATTAAAATACTCACAAACATCGATTATTTGTATGAAACGGGCGATATGAAACTTAGGCGCGAAATCATCGGTTCGATGTACCCCGAAAAATTCACTTTTGAAAATTTGCAACATCGAACCGCTCGGGTCAACGAAGCGGCTTTACTTATTTACCACATTGCTAATGAGTTAGAAGCTAAAAAAGAGTGGGCAAGCGATGATAAATCATGCTTGCCCACTTGGGTGCGCCCACCTGGGCTCGAACCAGGGACCAAAAGATTATGAGTCTTCTACTCTAACCAACTGAGCTATAGGCGCGGTTAAACAATAGTGCAATCTTACAAAATTGTTTGGAGTTTTTTAACTTTTTTAAAAATTAAGAGCCGGTTTAAATTTCCATCATATTCTTCGACAAGCTCAGGATCAATAATTATACTACTTCTTTTATGCATGTAAATTTTGTATTTACCTATTAAACCGATATAAAAAGTACAAAGGTTTAGCGATTTTGATGTGGTAAAAGAAGCATAGAAAATTTTGACTGAAATTAAACGGACCCTTAAATTATAGGCATAAAAAAAGTATGGGATATTCTTTAATCAAAATTAGTTTAACGCTTTTGTGAGCTTAACCCACGCTACAAAACTATTGCTTTGGCTCAACCCGTTTTAAAACGAATTTAGAAAAAGCATTGAAAACCAAAGGTATTTTTTCGATCCGGGTTTCGCTGGTGTCCAATCCGTAAGCTTGGGCATCAGACAAAGCGTATTTTTTAATGGCAAAATAACTCCGCAGGATGAAGCCTTCTTTCATGCTAAATTCATTTTCATAAGAAAGGAATTTTTCTAAAAGGACGAAGCGGAAGTCGGCCGCCAGGTTATATTTGCTCAAAGACGGATAAGGGCTGGTTATGTCCAGTTCTTTATTGGCAACCATGTCTTGCACTACCCGCCGGAACAAAAGATTGATCCTGGGCTGAATGCGAAATCCTAACCGGAACTCGACCCGGATGATTTTATCTTCCGAAAGCTCTTCAACACTGTATTCCATCGTGTATGGGTCGTCGGCCCTTTCAATGTGGATAAACCAGTAAACGTCTGCCCGTTTTGGCATCCGGCTAAAAATAGAATAAAGGATTTTTTGTTCGATCTGGTTGCTGTTGTTTGCTTTGGTGAGATAAATAAGATGTGTGGCAAATTTAGGCACCGATTCTTCTGCGCTTAATGCTTGAAACAACGGTATGTTATCCTTTAGGTCAATAAAATTAAGCAAGCGGTTGTTGATTTTTCTGGCTCTGTACCAGATATACATGGTGAAAATCAAACCAATCTCAAAAACCAGGAAGAACAACCGTTTTAACAATTTAACCGCATTCGCAACAAAAAAGGAACCTTCTACAGTAAGAAACACGCATAAAATAATGATTACTAACCACAATGGCCAGTGTTTTACATAGCGTATAAAATAATATATCAAAGTTGTTGTCATCAGCATAGCTACGGTTATCGAAAAGCCGTATGCTGCTGTCATCGCTTCAGAAGTTTTGAAATACAGCGAAACGGCGATACAACCGAAGCAGAGAAGCCAGTTGATGCTTGGTATGTAAATTTGACCACGGATATCACTTGGGAACTTAATAGTTACACGCGGCCAGAAATTCATACTAACTGCTTCGCTAATCAGCGTAAAAGAACCGCTGATTAAAGCCTGGCTGGCTATGATGGTAGCAAAAGTTGCCAGGATAATGCTGGGTATTAAAAACGAATGCGGCACGATTTCAAAAAAAGGGTTTACACCGGTAAAAGAAGTACCGGCAGGTTGCACAAGTGCCCAAGCACCCTGGCCAAGATAATTGAGCATCAACGTGGTTTTAACAAATATCCAGCTTACCTGGATATTTTTGCGTCCGCAATGCCCAAGGTCTGAGTACAAAGCTTCAGCACCTGTAGTACATAAAAAAACGGCACCCAGCAGCCAGAAACCACGTGGATGGTTGGTCAGCAGTTCAAAACCATAATAAGGGTTTAGGGCTTTAAATATTTGCGGATAGTGTGCTATCTGCAAAGTGCCCAATAAGCCCAGCATGATAAACCAAAGCAGCATTACCGGTCCAAAAGCAGAACCAATTACCTTGGTGCCAAATTGCTGGAAAAAGAACAACAGTAAGATGATCCCGATCACGATGGTCAGGATCAGTTCATTGCCAGGAATAAAAAATTTAGCTAACGCAGGAACCAAATGCAAGCCTTCAATTGCGGATGTAACAGAAATAGGCGGTGTAATGATGCCATCGGCCAGTAAAGTGCCCGCACCGATAATGGCAGGAACAGCCAGCCACTTTCCGTACCGCCGTACCAGGGCATACAAAGAAAAAATCCCGCCTTCACCATTGTTGTCTGCCTGTAAAGTGATAAAAATGTATTTAAAAGTTGTTTGCAGGGTCAGTGTCCAGAATACACAAGAGATAGAACCCAATACTAGTTCCTGGTTCACTTTTCCCCCTTCTGTCAAGAGTGTTTGGAATACATATAACGGAGAGGTACCAATATCGCCAAAGATGATACCTAAGGTAACCAACATGCCCGCGGTAGACAATTTTTTTAAATGATTGTTCATATATTATTAAAAATGATTCTTTTATCGTTAAATTTTTACTGCTTCTAAAGTATTAAAATTACTGCACAATTCTTTTTGCTAAATAAATGCCTCAAATGCCGGATCAGAACAAGCAACAGTTAAGTGGTTATCAATCAACAAAAAATAATTTAGGACTATTGATATTGCTGAACAAGGATCAATCATATTGGTAGGATGTTATCAAAATGATAGCTTTTTTACTAATTTTTAATTATTTTAAAAAATTCCTGATAACTTTGACTAATCAGATGCTTCTTTTACCCCCCGTAAAAAATAATTTCCGGTTTTGCAAAAGTATCAAGCTAATTGAAATTTTAAGTTTATGTTTTGAAAATAACACCATCAACTTAAAAAATATGGGTTCAACCTTGGTTAATGCAAAAAGGTAGATTATTGATTATTGATGATGAGGAGCGGCTGCGCAAGTTGCTTTCACGGATTTTGCAGTTGGAGGGTTACGAAGTTTTTGAAGCAGGAACGGCAAAAGAAGGCCTGAAAAAGCTGGCACAGGAAGCGATAGAAGTCATCATCAGTGATGTAAAACTGCCTGACAGCAACGGAATTGAACTCACCAAAAAAATCAAAGCAGGATGGCCTGCCATAGAAATCATTGTACTTACAGCTTACGGAACGATCAGCGATGGCGTAATGGCCATCAAAAACGGCGCTTTTGATTATATTACCAAAGGTGATGACAACGAAAAAATTATTCCGCTGATCAGCAAAGCGATGGACAAAGCACTTTTACAAAGCCGGGTAAACGAGCTGGAAAATAAGCTGAGCAACAAATTCGGATTTGAACGGATCATCGGAACATCTGAGGTAATCAAAGAAGCAGTTGACCTTGGCCGTAAAGTAGCCCAAACAGACACTACTGTACTGCTGCTGGGCGAAACCGGCACCGGGAAAGAGGTTTTTGCAGAAGCCATTCACCAGGCAAGTAAGCGGAAAGCAAAATCTTTTGTGGCGGTAAACTGTAGTGCTTTTACAAAAGAATTATTGGAGAGCGAACTTTTTGGCTACAAGGCCGGTGCTTTTACCAATGCTTTGAAAGATAAAAAAGGGCTTTTTGAAGAGGCGAGCGACGGAACGATATTTTTGGATGAAATAGGTGAACTGAACCTGGAATTGCAGGCAAAACTCCTGCGGGTGCTGGAATCGCAACAGTTTATCAAAATCGGGGATACCAAAGCCACCCAAGTAAATGTCAGGATTATTGCTGCCACTAACCGGGATTTGGCTGCCGAAATGGCCAACGGCAATTTCCGTTCAGACCTGTATTACCGCTTGTCAGTTTTTCAGATCATGCTTCCTGCTTTGCGTGAGAGAAGAAAAGACATTAAGCTGCTGACCGCTTATTTTGTATCCTATTTTGCAGCAAAAGTAAAAAAGCATGTCCCGGAAATCACCCAGGCTTTTACCCAAAAACTGGAAGATTACCACTGGCCGGGCAATATCCGGGAACTAAAAAACATTATCGAACGTGCCATGATTTTGATTGGCGGGAATGTCTTGGAAGAAATATTACTGCCTTTAAATTTGCAAAAGCAGGTATTGGACTGCTTCCCGGAAATGCAAACGTTCGACTTGAACCTGGTAGAAAAACAACATATCCAAAGTGTACTTAACTATACCAAAGGAAACCGGACCGAAGCAGCCCGACTGTTGAACATTGGTATAGCAACCTTGTACCGAAAGTTGAAAGAATACGGGTTTGACTGATAGTATTCAACGCAAAACAAGCTACGGTTTGAATTTCAACAGAAACACCAATGCTTCTTTTGTGGCATAAAAATCAGGTTGCTGCCGGATTAGGTATTTCCGATGTGACGGCAATTGTATTTCGTCAGCCGAATTTAGTACAAAAGTTCAATAGTAGCACACAGTTGAGCATTTAACGTCAAGCCGCAATATTACAAATACCCTTGTTGGGCGTTCGTTTTTATTGTCTGCTAAACATATTCAACATCGTATTCAACGCACCTTCAGCATGCATCCGCTCACCATTTTCAAGCGATTCTTGTGCTGCCGTTGCTGCTTTTTTACGCATATTTATTTCATAAAAAGAAATAGCTTCTTGCAAAGTATTGTATTTGTCAGACGTTAAACATTCACTTAATTCCAGAGCATCGAGCATTGCCAAGTTTGCACCTTCTCCTGCAAAGGGCGGCATTACATGTGCGGCATCGCCAAGCATTGTTAAGTTGGGTAAGGCTTTCCAAGTTTGATTTAAAGGCATACAATAAATTGGACGTGGAATAACAGGTGTTGCCGCATTTTCAAACAGCTCGTACCAAATACTGCTCCATTCGCTATATTCTTTTTTAAACCAAGCCAACAATTGTGTTTTATCAGAATAATCCAAACCGCTATTTGATGCCCATTTTTCATCGGGTTTGAAGCTTGCATAAAAACCTAGACCACCAATGCCTTTTTGACCTCCCAATAAACACTTTCCATTTCCAAATGCCATTATTTTTCCGCCATTTAGCAATGCATAAATATGAGGCGTTGCTTTTTCTGCATCATCAACATTGACTTCAACCATTGTAACGCCAGAATAAAAAGCTTTGATGTTTGTGATGTATGGACGGATTTTAGAATTGGCACCATCAGCAGCAATTACAATATCTGCATAAGCAGATGAACCGTTTTTGAAATGCAACAACCAACCCTCATTTTGTTTTTCCAGTGAAATAAAATGACTGTCCCACACAACCGTTTCTGATTGTAAAGACTCCAAAAATATTTTTCTCAATGCACCACGGTCTATTTCAGGACGAGAATGTTCATTGCCAAAATCTTCATCAGGTTTGGTTTCGTGGTCGCTGAAAAATATTTCTGCACGTTCATTTACTATAACCTTTTTATCTGCACCGGTACGAAAATTCATTTTAAATTCGTCTACTAAATTTGCTTTGCGTAAAGCCGCCATTCCCGATTCTTCATGCATATCAAGCGGTGAGCCTATCAGACGGGCATCTTTATTAAAATCTCTTTCATACACTTTTACGTTTGAGCCTTTAAGTTGTAAAAGCCTTGCTAATGTTAAGCCACCCGGACCGCCACCAACTATTGCTATTGATTTATTTTCTATCAGCATTTTTTAAAATTAGTTTTATGGTTGCAAAACTATTTTTGTTTTAAGATTGATAATAGTACAAATCGGTCGTTTTTGTTTTTGGATAATTCTTTCGGCACTACACCTGAAAACTTTTTTATTTCTTTTATGAAGTGGGTTTGGTCTGTAAAGTTTAGTTCAGGAAAAAGTTTTCCTTGTGCAATATGTTCTAATGATGCTCTGAAGCGCAAAATATTACAATATGCTTTTAATGAAAGCCCGAATTGCTGATTGAAATAACGATTGATTTGCCTGCTGCTCCAAAATACTTTTTCTGAAAGCTCTTTTACGCTCATTTCGCCGTTTGATGAATAAATTAACCCGAAAAGTTTTCGTTTTCTTTCATCAGTTTCTTTAGGTAAAAGTTCTTTTATTTTTTGTGATGCTTTCTTAAAAAACGTATCAAAATCTTTCAAATCATCAGCATTGAAATTCCAAAAATCATTCTGAAAATCTTTTGCACTATTTAATAAATCAGCAATAGAAGTATGTAAAATATATTCAACGGCAAGCGGTTTAAAACTAATAACAAAAGTGAGTGTTTGTGGCGGAATGCTTCTTTGTTCAGGTACAGTTTCTAATCCAATAAGTGTAACATGAAAAGGCTCTGATGCAAATTGTGAAAAAAACAAATCAATTCTTCCATCAGGCATTACAACAACTTCTTTCGCTTCATCTGATTGATTATGAAACATCCCCAAACTTTCTACAAAGTCAGCAAGAGACTTGTCTGGTTTGATGAATTTGTAATACAAGTCATTGTCCATTGTTCTCTGTCCATTAGTAGTGTGTCGCTTTAAAATGACACCCAACATGCAAATTGTTGATTATGAACTTTAAGCTGGGATCAGGTTTTGCAAAAATTTCGGGGCAGCCCTTTTCTTGGAAGCCTGCTCATAAGCATAAGCAATCGACAGTAATTCCCCCTCTGTGTAAGCAGTCCCGAAAAAAGAAATCCCTACCGGCAGTTCATGTACGGTACCCATCGGAACGGTAATATGCGGATAACCGGCCATCGCAGCCGGAGAAGAAAAGGAAAAACCGGTGTCATAATCCCCGCTGACCAAATCGATACAACAAGCCACACCATTGGTAGTGCCGCAGATGGCCTGGAGCTGGTTTTGCTTTATCACGGTATCAATAATACTGCGGGCACTGGTGGATTTTGCCAAAGCATCTTTGTACTCTTTGCTGTCCAAGCCGCCTTTTTGTTCGGCTGCAACCAATATTTCTTGCTGGAAATAAGGCATCAGCTTAGCTTCATTTTTTAGGTTGAAAGCGATTACTTCTTTTAACGACTTATTTTTGGAATTGGAATTAACCAAGTATTTATTCAAACCATCTTTAAATTCATACAGCAAAACGGTAAATTCTGCATTTCCGATTGCGTTCATTTGCTTCATGATGTCGATTTCTAACACCACGGCGCCTTTTTGCTTCAGCACTTCAATTGCATTCTGATACAGTTTTACCACATCCTGATTGCCTTTCAAAAATGCTTTTTCTACGCCGATCCGTTTCCCTTTCAACCCGTCTGCATTTAAAAATTTGGTGTAATCTTTTTGCGCTTTTCCATGGCTTTCTTTGGTAACGGCATCTTCCGGGTCAATCCCCGCTAAAACGCCCAAAAAAACAGCTGCATCTTTAACCGTCCGCGCCATTGGCCCGGCTGTATCTTGTGTGGCCGAAATCGGGATAATGCCCGAACGGCTCAGCAATCCGACGGTTGGTTTGATGCCTACCAACCCGTTTACAGAAGACGGGCTTACGATCGAGCCGTCAGTTTCTGTGCCGATAGCAACCGCACAAAGGCTGGCAGCAACCGCCGAACCGGAACCTGCACTGGAGCCGGAAGGGTTTCGGTCTAAAACATAGGGGCATTTGGTTTGCCCTCCCCTGCTGCTCCAGCCGCTGGTAGAATGGCTCGACCGGAAATTGGCAAACTCACTTAAATTGGTTTTTCCAAGTAAAACAGCTCCTGCTTCCCGCAATTTTTGGACGATAAAGGCATCTTTTTTAGCATGGTTTCCTTCTAAAGCCAACGAACCGGCCGTGGTCATCATTTTATCGCCGCTGTCAATATTGTCTTTGATCAAAACCGGGACACCATGCATCGGCCCGCGGGTTTTTCCTGCCTTGCGCTCTGCATCCATGGCCGCAGCAATCGTTAAAGCATCAGGGTTGATTTCGATGACCGCTTTTAATTTCGGCCCGTTTTGGTCTGTTTCTTTAATCCTTTTTAAATAAGCCCCGGTAATAGCTACCGAAGTTGCAGAACCAGCGTGCATCTTTTGCTGCAAAACATCAATTGTTGCTTCGTCCAGTTCATCTTCTGCCATAAAAAAACTGTTGTTTACGCCTTCAGTCTTAGCAGTTGAAACCGTGCTTCCGAAGATTGCAGGCAAAGTAAAACTTGCGATAGAACCATTTTTTAAAAATTTTCTTCTGTCCATATAGATTTTGTCCCTGATAGATTGGATCAAGATACAAACAATCCCGGCAAACAGACAAACCTTTTATCAGTGTAAATTTTTTTTTCAAAGCCCGATCATGGACAGTACCTATACAATTGTGGTGTGCTTCTTTTAGGCATATAAATTTGTGTTGTATCGATACTGTTGTCCAAGCACCCAACCTTGTTGATTTTATGGTGATAAAAGAAGCATGGAAAATATTGGACGGGACGTGAGCTATCAGCTATGAACCAAAAAGGCTTTGGCACAAGTGTTTTGTGTAACAATTGTATTTACTTTCTTAAAATTCAGATTTTGTACCATCTTAAGCTTCATTTTTGCAGCTTGTACAATTTTTGAATCCAATTTACAATGAAGTATCTGTTTACCTGTTTTTCTTTGATTTTTTTATCTGCATTAGTACATGCACAATCCAAACCTGCTGCCGGCAGTGGCCACGTTACGGGTAAAGTGACAGACGCACTTACTAAGTCCGCTGTTGATTATGCGACCATAACGGTGTTTAAACAAGGCACCACAACTGCGCTTAACGGAACGGTTACAGATGCCAAAGGAGCTTTTGATATAAAAAACCTGCCATCAGGTGAATATGAAGTTGCTGTTGATTTTATAGGTTATCAGCGTAAAACCATTGGACACGTCATCATTTCCGGAAAAGTGCTTAATGTAGCTTTAGGCACCATCAGTCTTGCTTCTGTTCAAAACCAACTTAAAGGGGTAACCATTACCGGCACTGCCGCTACCGTGGAAAATAAAATAGACAAGTTGGTGTACAATCCCGGAAATGACCTTAGCGCACAGGGGGGCGTTGCCATTGATGTACTGAAAAAAGTACCGATGGTAAGTGTGGACATTGACGGAAACGTAGAGTTGCAGGGGAACCCTAATATCCGTTTCCTAATCAACGGTAAACCTTCCAGTATTTTCGGTGCCAGTTTGGCCGATGCCTTGCAGTCCATTCCTGCAAGCCAGATCAAAAGTATTGAAGTAATCACCAGCCCCGGCGCCAAATACGATGCCAATGGTACGGGCGGTATCATCAATATTATTTTGAAAGACAGTAAAGTACAGGGCTTTAACGGAAGCGTAAACCTTTCGGCGGGCACCAGGCGCGAAAACGGTTCGGTAAACCTGAACCTGCGCAAAGGTGATTTTGGTGTGAATGCTTTTTTAAGCGGTAATGATCAAATCAATACCACCACGATCAACACAAACGACCGATTGTCCTACAACAACGCAGTTGATACCTCCACTCATTTGCTGCAAAAAGGAAGCAGTGCCTTAAAAAGAAGCGGTTATAATTCGGGTTTAAGTTTCAACTGGAGCATCACGCCAAAAGATGATTTAACGGCGGCAGTTGGTTTTAACCATTTCGGCAATACGAATAGCGGGCTGACCAACCAGGAGCAAAATATGCGTTCCCTATTGTCAAGTAATAGTTTTTCTGATCTGTTAAGTTTGCGTAATTCAAACAGTAGATTTAATGCAAAATCATTTGATTACAGTGTGAATTATAAAAAAACCTTTAAGAAAGAAGGCCAGGAACTGGATATTTTGTACACCACCAGCAACAGTAAAAACACGTCAAATTTTTTCCAGCAACAGGATTACCTCACCGGCGGGTACGTATCTTCCGGTTCCAGGAGCAACAACCCCGGAAAAGACAGGGAAACGAATATTTCTATCGATTATACGCATCCTTTTAGCGATAAATTTACTGTGGAAACCGGTGCCAAGGGCGTTTTTGAAAAGATCAACAATACAGTGGCAACCGATACTTTGGCCAATACCGATTTCATCCCCAATGCCAACCAAACTTATGGCTTTAACTATAGCCGACAGATTTATGCTTATTATCTTTCTGCCCAGTTTTCGTTGTTCAAAAATTTTATCGAAGGAAAAGCCGGGCTTCGGGACGAATATACCACTGCTTCGGCAGATTTTCCGGGAACGCGTCTTCCAAGCTATAATATTTTAGCGCCTTCGGCTGTGCTTTCCCACAAAATCGACAAGAGCCAAACCCTCAAATTAAGCTATTCTTACCGCGTGGAAAGGCCGAATTACGGTGATTTAAACCCATTTTACAACATTAGCGATCCGCATAACATCAGCACCGGCAACCCAAATTTAAAGCCGGAAATCGGCCACAATTATGAATTGGGTTATAACAAATCCTATGAAGAGGGCGCGAACTTTTATGTAGGTGCTTTCTACCGGCACAATACCAACGACATCCAGTCTTACACCACTCAGTTTGATACTTTGACTATTGGCGGCACCAAATATTCAAATGTATTTTTAAACCAGCGTTACAATATCGGTTCCGAAAATACAACCGGCATCAATTTATTTGGCTCCGTGCCGGTTACAAGTAAGCTTAACTTGCGTTCTAATATGTTTTTTGCCGACCGTGTTTCTATCAATCCAGGTAACCCAACAGTTAACGGCTTTACTTACCGCATCAACTTAAATGCTTCTTATAACTTTGCCCATGACCTTACTGTTGAAGTATTCGGAAATTACAATTCATCGCAGCGAACTATCCAGGGCACCAGGCCATCATTTGCATTTTATAACTTTGCTTTGCGCAAACAACTACTGAATAAAAAAGCAAGTATTGGGTTAACTGCTGCCAATCCTTTTAACCAATACGTGAATCAAAAATCCATTACGACGGGTACAAATTTTTATCAGACAAACTTGCGCCAGATACAACTTCAATCTTTCGGGATTAGCCTGAGTTATAAGTTTGGCAAGCTTGAATTTAAAAAAGATGACAGAAATAAAGACGAAAACGATAACCAGGCTTCGCCAGACCAGTCTAATAAGTAATTATATTTTTTCCAATGATGAGGTAGAAACTTTACCAAGTCATCCAAAAAAATATTTTTACAAGTTGTTTAACCAATGCTTCTTTTACCGTATAAAAATAAATAGTAAAGCAATTACAAACCTTGATTTATTTGTAAAAAAAACAAATTTGCAAAAAGCAGGAAACAAATTAAGGTAAGTTTTAGATTGATAAAAGAAGCATCCAACCTGGTTGAAAACAATTGATCTTATTTAAAAAACTTCACCAAGGTTTACAAAAAAACCTTTTGAACTGTTTCCGATCCCGTAATCGATACATAAGTTCGTATTGGAATGTTTGTTAAATTTTATTCGCAACCCCGGCCCATAGCCAGGCAAGATTTTTTGAAAGTTGTTTTCCTGATTGGCAAGACTTTCTGCATTGGTAAATACAACCCCTCCCAATAAACCATTTCCTGTAATTTTAAACCGGTACTCTCCCTCCAGGTACAACATACTATTGCCCCGGAACCTTCCCTGCGGATAACCTCTTCCTGTATTTCCGTTCGTGTCCCATCCGGTGCTTGGCAAATCAAGATAAGGAGGATGTCCGGCCAAAGTCAACCAGTCCAACATCCAGAAAGCAAGGATATTATCTGAATGTTTTCCAACTTTAAAATATTTTCTTAAATCCAAAGTCAGCGATTGCCATCTGAAATCACTTCCTAAAAATTCAAAGTTGGAACGATAAATCAGGTTACTATAGGTTCCGCCTGAAGCGTTAATTGGATTCTTACGGTTGTCAAACAATAAATTATAGGTGATACCGGAAGATGTAGATTTAGTTTTTAAACCATAGTTTTTAAAATCGGAAATGGTATTGTCGGCGTTTCCGGCTTCGGTTATTTGATAATGATAGTCTAAATTGTATCCAAAACCGGTATAGAAATTAGTCAATATTTTTCTAAGAACAGTTTGATAAAAGCGGATGTAAGAATAATTAATCAGGTTTACTTGCCCCGGCGTAGTTAAGCTCCCCAGGCCAAAAGTATTTTCCGGATATTTAAGAAAACGCCAGTCGCCAATGAAATTATATTTCTGCCCTTTAGACCAGATATTGGAATTGGTATGAAACAAAAACTGCTTATGCTGATCGTAAGTAACATTGGAAAATGCTGTGGAAAGTTTTTCCTTGTTGTTTTTATCAGTATAAAAAACTACATTTCCGGAAAGATCAACAGCAAAACCGGTTGACAAAGTATAGCCGGCAGAAGGTACAAGAGAAAAATTGAACTGCTTAGAAACGGAATCTGTTTTGGGAGTGGCTTTTTTTCGAAAAGAACGCAAAATATCTATAATATCTTTTTGCGCAATGACCGTATCTTGTAAGGTTGTTTGGCTTCCCTTTCGTTCCAAGTTTGCTGCTTCCTTTGGATAAGCTTCAGAAAACATCATTACCAATAAAACGCCTGTAATTAAGATTTTAAGATTTTTCAAAAATATCTGATAGTTAATGAATGATTTTATTTTGAAAACAACTGTCATCAAACGAAATAATACAAATAAAGTTGCCAGTCTGAAATGCTATTTTACAAATCAACTGTTCAAATTCTCATAGGCCTCACCTGCGTCGTGATAACTTATACCAATCAGGCCCTGTTTAAAATTATCGGATGAAATGACGTCTGGATGCTGTTTTAATTCTGTGGTTTGATAATTATTTTTAGCTAATTTAAGCTAATTAATTCTTTAAAATCTATTTCAATAACCCTTTATCCTGAAAAAAAAATACTTTAAACTCCAGATTTCATCCAAGATTTGTTAATAAATTTGTTACAAGAAATATATTTCCCTTATTTGGCGATGAAATTGAAATTCTTTTTTTAGACTCTATTAATACAAATGACAACAGAATCCTTTACTTCCGGACATCAAGATCTTATCCAGGTCGCCTTATATACCTTTGTGATTTGCACACTATGGGTTGTCGAAGTCATTGCAACAGGTAATTATCTGAAATTAAAATGGAAACACAGCCGGGTGAACATGTTGTTTATTTTAACGGCACTGCCGATACAGCTATTTATAACCGGTTTCGTTTTGCTCATTTCCGGCTGGGACATCCGGCACCATTGGGGTATCGTCAGGTTTATCCCTTTTAACACCAATCCCTGGGTTTATTACATCAGCTTATTTGTACTGCTGGATTTGTGCGAATATTGTTACCATGTGATTATGCACAAAACAGATTTTTTGTGGAAATTTCATTTAGTGCACCATAGCGATTTGAAGGTGGACGTTTCCACTACTTTGAGAGAACATCCGGGTGAAACTATCGTGCGGACATGCTTTTTGATGTTATGGGTATTTTTGCTTGGCCCGGCAGTTGGGGTATTGATATTGCGGCAAATTTTTCAATCGTTCTCTAATATTATAGCACATACTGAGTTCAGGTTGCCAAAGCGGGCCAACAAAATTTTAGGGTATTTATTCATTACCCCCAACTTGCACCATGTCCACCATCATTACAAGTTGCCTTATACGGATTGTAACTATGGAGATGTACTTAGCATTTGGGACCATCTTTTCGGGACTTTTGGAGAGCTGGACAAAAAGAACACCGTTTTTGGTATTGATACCCACATGGAACCTTTAAAAAACAGTAAATTTCTTAACATTTTAAAAATCCCATTTCAAAAGCTGGAGCGAAAAGAAGACAATTAACAATTTGTTTAAGCTTGTTGTCTTTTGATATAAAAGTTGTTTAAACTAATGTTGGGCAGAGTTAAACCAGTAGGCGGATTTTCCGGAGTAAACAGTATTTTAAAGGGCCGCAGGCTCGGCATCAATTGTAAAAATGGGTTTTAACCCGTTTAACTAATTAATTTCAAACAACTTATAATCGTAAAATAAACTTATCAAATTTTTATAATTGTAAAAAACCGACATGCTTCTTTTATGCCTATAATTTATATTTGCATAAGGAAAAAATTACAAGCTGATCTAAACTTGTATAAAAAAACAGTTGTCTTTTAGCTTTAGATCGTTGTTACCGGTCAATCAACTTTAATAAATCTGCCTTTTTCATCAAACACTAAATCCTTGTTTTTTACTTCAGCTTCAAAAAATAACCTGCTTTTTGCATTCGTGATTTTTCCGGCTTCTGCAATTTTATTAGTTTTTAATATGTTGTTTTACATAATCCCTTTTCAGCAGGAAGAATATCTGTTTTAATAGCTTGGACTTGTTCCATAAATTTACCTAAGATGTAAACTGGACAAATAAATCTATACCGGGTTTTCCTCCCCAAAATACTTTTACATAATTTTTTTCTTTAAGAGCGTGTTTTAAAATTATACAAGATCCTTCGATATGCTCAGGATTAATGCCAATGCTTCTTTTACCCTATGAAAATTGGTATTGGCATCAATTAAAACAAACCAAAAATCAAATCCTTACCATTTTTTAGGTGATAAAAGAAGCATAGAAAACATGTTGAACAAATTTTAAACAAGCTCTAAAACTAATGATTGATCCTGTTTTGAATTTGAATTTCATGTCCAATTTTGAAGCACTGAACAAAGTAGAAATTTACCACCAAAATAATGCAAAGGGATAAATTTTTTTTAATATTACAATCTTAAAAAAGCCCGGTCCCTGAAAGTATAATCTCTGATTGTTACCTTGTTTCTATTTGTGATACAAAATTTATCCGCAATCATTCTTTAACCAAAATTTATGAAACTACTGATTATTGAAGACGAAAAAGGCTTAAGGGAGAGCATCGAATCTTATTTTACAGCGGCTGAAAATATTTGCGAGACTGCCGTAAACTTTATTAGTGCCCGGGAAAAAATAAATTTATACCGGTACGATTGTATTGTGCTGGATATTACTTTGCCAGATGGAAATGGTTTGGCAATTTTGGATATGCTGAAAAAAAACGGACATGCGGACGGCATACTTATTATTTCAGCAAAAAATTCCTTGGATGACAAACTCAACGGTTTAAACCTTGGGGCCGATGATTACCTGACCAAACCTTTCCACTTGTCTGAGTTGCACGCCAGGGTTATGGCTATTATCAGGCGGAAATCTTTTGGTGGCAACAACATCTTGAATTTTAATGAGATAAGCATTGATTTGCAGGCAAAGACGGTATATGTCCATCAGGTATCTATCAAATTTACCCGGAAAGAATATGCTTTGCTTTTATATTTTTTCGTGAACAAAGGAAAGACTGTTTCCAAAAATGCAATTGCAGAACATTTGTGGGGCGATGAGTTTGATGTAGTTGACAATTATGATTTTATTTATTCACATGTAAAAAACATCAGAAAAAAATTGTTGGAATCCGGAAGCAAAGATTACATCCAGGCTGCTTATGGCATGGGGTATAAATTCACCGATCTGTGAAACTTTTAAGCAAGTATAACCGGGTCAATTTGATGGCCGCAATCTTAGTGATATTAGTTACCGGCATTGTTTATTACCAGGTAATCAGCCTGATACTTAACCGCCAGGTCGATCAGGAGCTGGAAGTGGAAGAACAGGAAATTTTTGAATTTGTACGCCTCAACCAACATTTGCCGCAAGTATTCCAATCAAATGACCTGCTGATTACTTTTCAAGATGCCGGTACTGCAACAATCCCGCGCCAATTTATCAACACCGGCTTTTACAATTTAAAAGAAAAAGAAAAAGAATCAGGCAGGGGTTTGATTAGTTCTGTGGCAATAAAAGGCCGAAATTATAAGATTTTGGTTGTAGAATCTAAAGTTGAAACAGAAGATTTGGCCCAGATCATTTTTGGGATCACGCTGGCTATAATCCTAATCTTGCTGGCTGTATTATTTACCATCAACAGGCTTATTTTACAACATTTATGGCAACCGTTTTACAACACTTTGCTTCAGTTGCAATCTTTTAATGTGACAGGCAGGGGGCAGCATTTTAAAAATATCAATTCTGGGATTGAAGAATTTGACGAACTGAACAGGGTTATAATTTTGATGGCAGATAAGGTTACCAAAGATTATAATGACTTGAAATCTTTCACCGAAAACGCCTCTCATGAACTGATGACACCAATTGCAGTAATCAATTCTAAGTTGGACAGCTTATTGCAAACAGACGGGTTTTCTGAAAATCAGAGTAAGTTGCTGGAAGATTTGTACCAGAGCGTGGCCCGGTTGACACACTTAAACAAGGCCATGCTGCTGCTGGCCAAGATCGAAAACCAATTATTGCCCGATAAAAGAAGCATCAGTTTAAATACGGTTTTAAGTAATCATTTACAGCGCTTTCATGAGCTTTTTTCCATCAAAAACATTAGCCTGAGTAGTTCTGTTGTTGAAAAAAATATAATGGCAAATGAGTTTTTACTGGAAATCTTACTGAACAATCTTATCGGCAATGCCATCAGGCATAATATAAGTGGTGGAACAATCCGGGTAGAATTGGACCATCAAAAATTGACAATCAGCAACACCGGAGGAAATAGAAGTTTAGAAGCGGATCAGATTTTCAATCGTTTTAACAAGTCTGCAGAATCAGAAGGAAGCGGTTTAGGTTTAACAATATCCAAGCAAATTTGCACAACTTACAATTGGAAATTAAATTACTGGTATATCAACAAAATACATTTTTTTAGTGTTGGATTTTAAAATCAACAATTATAAGTTTCATTTAAACTGTTTTTAACCAATAAAATATTTTTTCTATGTGGTGGATTTATGCCTTATTATCAGCTTTTTTTGCATCGCTGACCGCAATTTTTGCAAAAATCGGAGTTACAAATGTTAATTCTGATTTGGCAACTGCTATCCGTACAGTTGTTGTTTTGATTGTAGCCTGGGGGATTGCAATAGCCAGGGGCGAATTGAAAGGCATAACAGACCTTTCGCGCCATAGCATCTTGTTTTTGATTTTATCCGGCATAGCAACAGGCCTGTCTTGGATATTTTATTACAAAGCTTTGCAGATAGGCAAAGTATCACAAGTAGCCCCTGTGGACAAATTGAGTGTAGCTTTAACTATTGTACTTTCTGTTGTTATCTTAAAAGAAACTTTATCGCTAAAAGCAGCAATAGGTGCTGTCATGATCATCAGCGGAACTTTGGTCTTGATTTTTTGATCGAAATACACACAAGTGTAAAAAACCTGATCTTGTACCTGATTTGCTGGATTTTACAACCTGGTTGTTAAAAACTTGTTTCTTCCTATTCTTTTACTTCATGCTTCTTTTACCTTATAAAAACTGGTGCCTGCCCCAATTTAAATAAACAAAAAACAAAATGCTTACTATTTTTCAGGTGATAAAAGAAGCATGGAAATTTTATTAAACAAATTTTAAATAGGCTTTAAACAATTTCAATATTAATTCAAAAACTGCCGCATTCTGCCAAAGGTTTTAACCCTTCTTTATCTTTTGTCAAAACAGCTTTTCCGTTGATGAAAGCAACAATCCAAATGCTGTCATAATCATTATCAGGCCAAAGTAAGCCAGGTGCAAAAATCCCTAATGTCCTAACAATTGGTGCGATAGCTTTATGCTCCCAAACGATTACAATTGTGCCTGTTTTACTTTTTAAATCTTCTGCAAGATTGACCGAATCTTTTTCTGCATGGCTGCTGTTTATTGGGAGATTATATTTGATCGCCAGAGGGCTTATCGTTTGAAACATCCGGGCGTGTTTTGTTGATTCGCCCAAAGCCAATCCCGGAACAAACAAATAAGCGGGGACACCAAACTTGCGGTATAGCAAAGCCGGTAACTGTAGTGCCCGGTTTAAACCCTGGCAGGTTAGGTTATCGCCTTTTATGGGTTTCTCGCCGTGACGGATGAAAACCAATTTTAAATCTTTGGCTTGTGCCGATGCTTCTTTTATGGCATGGAAATGAGTAAATATAAATACAAGTAAGATAAAAACGTGCTTGATTTTCATGGGTTATTTAAGGTTATAAAAATTAACAGTTGGCGGATTGGAACCACTTTTCAAAAACTTAGGTATAGTTTTTCCGCAACATACAACATCTTAAGATCAAAAAAACACCGGTAAAAAGAGTATCCTCTTCATAGCAACATCAATATCCTCATTAATAAGGTTTTATAAAGGTAGCTCAATGCTGGTTTCCGGTTCCGTTTAATTGATGGCAACTTAAATCTGCACCGGATAGGTTAGCTTTTTTCAAAAGCAAACCCAAGCCAACTACTTTTGTATCAGGCACCGATCTTTCCTAAGTAAATACCAATTATAAACACAATCCCGCCACCTACAATTACTTGTAACACAGTAGAAAGCAAAGGCGTTTTCATGAATTTGTAGCGTATGAAAGCAATCATCAGCAATTCCACCACCACCACCACATAAGCTAAATGTAAAGCAGTTTGCAGATTGGCAATTAAAAACGGCAGCGTGTGCAGCATCCCGCCAAATGCGGTAGAAAAAGCAGTAATTGCACCGCGTGTGATGGGTGTTCCCCGGCCCGTAACTGTTCCGTCATCAGATAATGCTTCGGCCAGCCCCATGCTTATCCCTGCACCGAGGGAAGCTGCCAGGCCAACGTAAAAAGCCTTCATTGGCTGCCCCGTCAAACCGGCAGTTGCAAAAATAGGCGCCAGCGTAGAAACAGAGCCGTCCATCAAACCCAGCAAGGCAGGCTGCACTTTTTGGATGACGTACTCGCGCTCGGCTTTTGTTTTTTCTTTATTGGTTACTTCGTTTACCATTGTTTTTTTAGGGTTGATTGATATTTGTAGTCCGGCAATTTAATTTTTTAAGGAAGCCTGTTTGAGTATCTTCTAAAAAAAGACAATGCTTCTTTTATCATGCAAAAATCGGTGTCAAATCAGAACGCTTACTGTTTTTTGTATGATAAAAGAAGCATCCGAACCAGGTTGCAAAATTTCAAACAAACTTATCCAATCTTAGCATTTTTCTTAATTTTCTTCACCCGTGTTTTTCATGGCAGACAAGATGGAAAATGCCCCTTTCAGCACAAATAAACGATTGTCAAGCTCCGGTTTCTTGAGTTTGATTTCGTTCCAGCCATCCTGCTGTACGCCCAGTTCAACTGGTATCATGCTGAAAAGCATTGTGTTTTTTGGCTTCTTTTGTGCAGCAAAAATATAAGGCTTCCCTCCGAAATTGATCAGCGCGCCATCCGGGACGGCCAAAGTACGCTGAGGCTTGGTTTCGATAGCAGCCTGCAAAAACATGTTGGGCAACAAGCGCGGATCGGTTTTTAAGAAATGGCAATGCACCATTACACTGCGCGAACTGTCCAGCATCCTTCCGATCAAAATTACTTTTCCGGGATAAGTTTGGCCGGGAATGCTTGGCAGGGTTATTTTCACTTTACTGCCGATTTTGATTTTCGGGATGTCCTGCTCAAAAATGGTTAAAGCGGCATGTATATCGCCCGTATTCACCAGCTCCATCAGCACGTCGGTTGGGTTGATGTACTTTCCGGTGTTCACATTTACCTTCGATATAAAACCCGAAATAGGCGAAGTGATGTAAACAAAAGGCCTGATAGATGCAGCCGTCAATTTCTGCGGATCAATGCCCAGCAGTTTTAATTTTTGTGCCGTGCCCGCTGCCTGCGCCTGTTCGCTGTTGTAATCGGACAAAGATTGCTGGTATAATTTCAACGGACTGGCCTGCTGCTGGCTCAGTTCACGCTGGCGCACCAGTTCCTGCTTCAAAAAAACCATGCGGCTGGTAGCGGTAAGGTAATCCTGCTGCAAGGTGATGTAATCCTGGTTTTCTACCGTAGCAAGTATTTGTCCTTTATGTACCGGTTCGCCCGGCAGCATCGTGGTTTTTTTTAAGAACCCGCCTAAAGGGACATTCACCGAAATCAGGTTTTCGGGCGGCACATCTACCTGCCCGTTCACCTGCACAAAACTTGATAAAGGGTGCATCGTTAAATGGCCGGTATCTATCCCGCCGTTTTTAATTTGTTCGGGATTGAAGGTAATGCTGTTGTCTTTTTCCTGCGGCTGCTGCTGCTTTGGTCCGGATTGTTCTTTTTTGTCGCTGCCGCCGCCGCATCCAAAGAGCAGCAAGGCAAGGATCAGGATATAGTTGATTTTCATGGTTTTTCTGTTTGGGCCTGGTAATACCAGATGGTGTTGATGGTTTGGTCTAATTGCAGCAAAGCGTCCAGCCGGTCGGTTTGGATCTGGACAGACTGATTGTAATAAGCAACCCATTCAATATAACTGATGCCGCCGCTTGTGAAAGATAAAGTAGCTGTACGAAGCAACTCTGCTGCCTGCTTTAGTGCCAGTGTTTCATAATAGTTGATGGACAGGAGCTGCTGGTTATAGCGCGCCAACTCTTGCCGCCACTGTCCGAGCCATTCGTTCTGTTTGGCAGTCAGCGTATAAGTTGCTGCTTTTTGCTGAAAGGTAGCTGCTTTAACAGCCGAACGGTACGGCCCGTAAAAAAGCGGGATATTGACACCGGCGAGGTAAGAAGAAAACCGGTTGCCGCGCGACAACAAAACGTTGCCGTTGCGGATGTCCGGCCCGGTAAAACTCTGGTTATTGTAACCCAAAGTAACTTCCGGCAAAGACCTGGAACGGTTTACTCTTATCCGCAGATCACTAATGGTTAGTTGCTGCCTTGCCTGCCTTACTTCCGGGTTTTCCAAGGTTGCGGCAGAATCAGCAGAAAAGCCTTTTTGCCATGGCGGAGGAGACTGGTCTGCGGGCAAAAGCTGTATTTCGGTCCCTAACAGTAATTTCCAGCGGTTTTGCAGCACACCAATTTCCGATAATAATTGCAAACGCTGGTTTTTCAGCATTCCTGCCCTGGCTTCGGCACTGGTTAAATTGATACGGGAAGTTTCGCCGAGGCCAAACCTTAATTTTTCCAGCCGGATCACTTCTGCATAAACCGAATCCTGTGCTTTCAACAATTGCAGTTTGGCCAGGTCCGTTGCTAATTGTACATATACGTCCCGAACCTGGTAGGCAAGCTGGTTGCGCAGCGTTTCTTCCTGCAAAGCGGTCAGCCCTGCTTCAGCCTTCAAAAAATTATGCTGTGCCTGGTAAACGCCGGGCAGCGAAAAACTTTGCAAAACAGCGAAACGGCTGTCGGTATTGGAACTGTTGATGCGCCCCTGATCGTACTGTACCTGTGTTTTCGGCAACTCGTAAGCTGTGCCCAGGTTAGCTCCGGCCGCCAGCGTTTGGTTTTGTGCCGATTTGAGGTAAGCATTACCAGACCATGCTTCTTTTACCGCATCTTTTATGGTGATCACTTTTCCAACAGGTTGCTGGGCTTTTGCCGGAAGTGAAAACAGTAATAAAATAACGGCAACAGCAGTAGTTTTAGACTGATCTTTTTTCGTTTTTACTGCTGCAAATAGTTTATACAACGCCGGTAGTACCACCAATGTCAGCATTGTTGCGGTAATCAACCCGCCAATCACAACGGTAGCCAGTGGCCGCTGCACTTCTGCACCTGCATGGGTAGAAATAGCCATCGGAAAAAAACCTAAGGAAGCTACGGTAGCGGTCATCAGTACAGGGCGCAGCCTGTTGGCCGTACCTTTGCGGATACATTCATCGGTATCCTCCTCTCCTTCTGCACGCAAACGGTTAAATTCGCTGATCAATACAATACCATTTAATACTGCCACGCCGAACAAAGCAATAAAGCCAACGCCTGCAGAAATACTGAAAGACATGCCCCGCAGCCACAAGGCAAAAACACCGCCGATGGCAGCCAGCGGGATAGCGGAAAACACCAGCAAAGCCTCTTTAAACTGGTTAAAAGCAAAATACAGCAGGATCAGGATGAACAACAACGAGGCAGGGACCGCAATGGCCAAACGCTTTTTTGCTGATTTTAGGTTTTCAAACTGGCCGCCATAATCCACATAATATCCTGCCGGCATTTTAACTTTTTGCTGTATCTGCTGCTGCAGGTCGCCTACAACACTTTGTACATCGCGGCCACGCACGTTAAAGGAAACCGAAATACGCCTCTGGCCGTTTTCCCGCTGGATCTGGTTCGGCCCGTCTTTGACACTTATAGTTGCAATCTGACTTAGCGGGATTTGCATACCGCTTGGTGTATTGATCTGCAACTGATTGAGGTTGCTGAAGTTGGACCTTGCCGTATCAGACATGCGCAGCATCACGTCAAACTGCCGCTCGCCTTCATAAATGCTCCCGGCTTTTTCACCGGCAAAAACAGCATTGACAATATGGTTTGCCTGGCTGATACTCAGATTATACTGTGCCAATGCGGCGCGGTTATAATGGACTACCAGTTGCGGCAGGCCGGTAATTTTTTCGGTATAAATATCGGCGGCACCTTTTACCTTTCCGGCAAGGCTGCTTACCTTTCCGGCAAGGGAGGACAACTGCTGCAGATCATCCCCGTAAATTTTTACCACAACATCCTGTTTGGCACCGGATATGAGTTCGTTAAAACGCATTTGTACGGGGTATTCAAAACCGACGTTCAGACCAGGGATTTGTGCCAGGGATTTGCCAAAAGCATCTTCCAGGCCAGCATAATCGTGTGCTGTTTTCCACAAAGATTTGTCCTTTAAGGTTATAAAAACGTCGCATTGTTCCAGCGACATCGGGTCAGTCGGGATTTCTGCCGATCCGATGCGGCAGGTTACCTGTTCTACTTCCGGAAATTTCATCAGGCCGTCCGCAGCCATTTTCATCCCTTTGATGGTTTGGGTCAGGGAAGTACCGGGCAAAAAACGGGCATCCAGCGCAAAATCGCCTTCTTCCAGTTGCGGGATAAATTCTCCGCCTAAACCTTTAAAGATGAAAAAAGCAGCGGCAAACAAAGCCACGGCTATCACCAGCACTATTTTGGCGTGCTTCAATGCTTTATCCAGCAATGCCGCATAACGTTTTTGAAGGAACGCCATGATCTTATCTGCAAAATTGCTGTTTTTGCCAGCCTTTTTACTGAGGGTAAGCGCGGTCATCATCGGTACATAAGTCAGCGAAAGTAAAAATGCGCCCACCAATGCAAAAGCTACGGTTTCTGCCATCGGACGGAACATTTTTCCTTCAATCCCCTGCAAACTTAAAATGGGAAGATAAACGATCAGGATAATGATCTGCCCGAAAATAGCGGAGTTCATCAGCCTGGAAGCCGAAGTTTTCACTTCTTGGTTCACTTCATCCTGAGAAAGGTCGCCGCCGGAATGTTCGTCCGCTTTATCCCGAAAACGGTGCATCACGCCTTCCACAATGATAACGGCCCCATCTACAATCAACCCAAAGTCTAATGCCCCAAGGCTCATCAGGTTGGCCGAAACGCCAAACAGGTTCATGATGATCAGTGCAAAAAGCATCGAAAGCGGGATCACCGAAGCCACCACCAGGCCCGAGCGCAGGTTGCCCAGAAACAGCACCAGCACGAAAATAACGATCAATGCACCTTCGATCAGGTTTTTTTTGACTGTGGAGATGGAATTGCCCACCATTTTGCTGCGTTCGTAATAAGGCAATATGGTTACACCTTCGGGCAGGCGCTTTTTAATTTCTTCTACCCTGCTTTTTACTGCTTTCACCACTTCCATTGCATTGGCGCCTTTCAGCATCAGCACTACCGCCCCGGCAACCTCGCCATATTTGTTGTTGTACATCGCCCCAAAACGCAGCGCATCGCCTTCGCGTACGCTGGCCACTTCGCCTAACCTTAACGGAAGGCCCCGGATATTTTTTACCGGCATGTTCCGCAGATCTTCTAAGGAAGAGGCCATGCCTTCTGTACGGATATAGTAGGCATTCGGGCCTTTTTCGATGTAGGCACCACCTGTGTTTTCATTGTTCTGCTGCACGGTGTTATACAGCTCGTCCAGCGTAATGCCCAGGCTTTTTAACTTTTCCGGACTGATCACTACCTGGTATTGCTTCAGTTTGCCGCCCAGGCTGCTTACATCCGCCACGCCGCTGACACCCAGTAGCTGGCGGCGCACGATCCATTCCTGCAAGGTGCGCAAATCGGTCAATGTATATCGGTTTTCATAGCCGGGTTTTGGCACCACATAATACTGGTAAACCTCGCCCAGCCCTGTTGTCACCGGCCCCATATCTGTTTCGCCGATGGCAGGCGGAATGATGGTTTTCAACTGGTTCAAACGCTCGCTTACCTGCTGGCGGGCACGGGCAATATCCACATCGTCATTAAAAACTACGGTTACATTAGAAAGCCCGAAACGGGAAATGGAACGCATTTCCTTCAGTTCGGGCAAAGAAGCCATAACCCTTTCTATGGGCATGGAGATCAGGCGTTCCACTTCCGGCGCGGCCAGCGATGGCGAAACGGTTATCAGGAGCACCTGGTTGTTGGTAATGTCAGGAACGGCATCAACGGGCAAACGGCTGGCCGAATAGATGCCAAAAGCAGCCATCAGCAACACCAATAAGCCCACGATAAGTTTATTCCTGACCGAAAACCCTATTATTCGATCGATCATGATTATCAGCTTAAATGAAATAATATCCCTGCACAATACTTACAGGACAAAAAAATCAGAACGTGTTTAAATTTTATCCAACCTATTTTCCATACTTCTTTTACCACCTAAAAATCAGTAAACCCTTGTACTTTTTGTATCGATGTGGCCATACAAAAACAAGATTTATGGGCATAAAAGAAGTAGTATGATTATTAATCCTGAGCTTGTCAAAGGATATGATAGAAATTTAAACAGGCACTCAGCAAAAATCAATTGTTTTCGGAGGCTGAAAAACATTGCCGGAATAAGTGGAAGGAACGTATGAAGAGTAATAAATATTTGGTGGGCTAAGGTGAAAAGGGTGCAGGCCCGGAACAATTACTGCAACGGGTGGCAAAGACAACTGGATGGTTAGGTTATGGTTGTCTAATGTTTTAAAAGGAAGCTGCATGTCCTGCGCGTAATCTTCGTCCACCACAGTTTTATCAAGATAATGCATTTTCAAAAAACCGATAGCCGTAGTGCCGGGATGAAGATGTACATGCTGGCCATAATGCTGTAACAACAGGGGTAATTTCAGGAATTCGCCAAACTCGGTACTTTGGAGCAAAAATAAGATCAAAAGAAATCGGGCCATCCGGTATTGCATCGTTCCTGAAAAGTAGTTGACTCGTAAACACGGTTTAGCTATTAAAAGTTTTCAGATAAGAAGAAAATCATCCCCCTAACCCCCTTTAAAGGGGGAAATATAGCGGCTATCTGTTTAACTTACCCGGTAGGTTTTGACAGGTTCGGTTGCAGTGCAAGAGGGATGACCGAAGTTTTTATGCTGTAAAAGAAGCATCAAGCCAGAAATTGCAGTAGGGAAATAAGTTTAAACAAATCATTATAAAAATTCACAATGCTTCTTTTATGCCTGTAAATCTTGTACCTGTATAATAGAACAGTACAAAAAGTACAAGGGTTTAACAGTTTTTAGGTGATAAAAGAAGCATTGGGCTGTCATCCTGAACTTGTTTCAAGACCCCTCGGCACAAAATACCAAACCAATCATGTGGGGTGCCGAAACAAGTCCGGCATGACAAAAACATAAACACAGAGATTTTTATTTGATAAAAGAAGCATAGAAATCTTATCAGGCAAAATTTAAACAGGCCCTAAATAAAAAAATAAGAATATGGAAACTACAAAAATATGGTTGGTCACAGGGGCTTCACAGGGATTAGGTCTTCTTACGGTTAAGTATCTTTTATCAAAAGATCAAACCGTGATTGCTACAACCCGTGATAAAAATAAATTTGACCCTGCCATCAGTAGCAATCCAAATTTGGAAATCATCAGTCTTGATTTGACCAGTGAGGGCGAGGTGAAAAACAGCATCAACAAAATAGTTGAAAAATATGGGCGCATTGATGTTTTGATCAATAATGCAGGGCACGGTTTTGTAGGGGCGGTTGAAGAAGCTTCTGCAGAAGAGGTGGAGCAAGTAATGGCGGTCAACGTGTTTGCAACTTTACGGATGATCAGATGCGTACTTCCTTATATGCGCCATGCCCGTAACGGCCGCATCATCAACCTTTCTTCCATGGCCGGGTTGATCAGTTCGCCGGGCTGGGGCATTTATAATGCTTCCAAGTATGCGGTTGAAGGATTTTCAGAGGCGCTAAGCCATGAACTAAAAGACCTAGGCATTAAAGTAATTATCATTGAGCCGGGCGCTTTCCGGACTCATTTTTTAGATAGTTCGCTGACTTCGGCAAAGCAAATTATCAGCGACTATGACACTACTGCTGGTGCCACCAGAAAAAGGCTGGCCGGAAATAACGGCAATCAGCCCAACGATCCCGAAAAAGCCGCAATTGAAATCTATAATGTGGGCACAATGGACAATCCGCCGCTACGCTTATTGCTTGGCCAGGATGCCTATAACAATGCCATTAAAAAAATAGAACTGCTGAAATCGGATTTTGAGCGCATGAAAGAGGTTACTTTATCAACAGGTTTTTGATAAGGGCAAGCGTTATTTGATCGAACATATTTTCGGCTTCCAGGTCTTTAAAAACGCTCCAGCGCAAATGCTGCTCGTCTGGCTGGTAAATCGGGTTTTGCAGTGTTCCGGTATATCTTGCTTTATTTTCTTCACGGACCTGCAGTTCGTCCAAACGGCGGACAAAAAGCAGGTAAGTGATTTGCTCGATAACGGTTAGCGGATTGGAAATACCACCAGACCAAAAGGTAGTCCAGATTTTATCTATTTGCGATTTAAGGGAAGCGTTGAGCATGGATGTTTTACGTTTTGACGAAAGTAAGCTTTAGTTGCGGCGGTTTAAGGGTCAAACTTTTGATTTATTTAAACGGATGCAAACACCAAATTTTATAGGGTAAAAGAAGCATTATGATCAATCCTGGGCCTGTCAGGACAATATTGCACCATTCTATGTTTTGCCAGCGTTCAGCCAAAAACCATGACTGATAGAATACTTCTTTTACCTGCATAAATTTATTGCTTCCAGGTTATTTCCTATACATTAAAACAAGGTTAACATCCTGTTAAGTAAAACTATTTAATCTGGTAGGGAAAAAAGTAACAGCAGGAGTGCGCAAGTTTTATCCTTAGATTTTCAATATTTTAAGTTTAAACCGAATCTAATTGAAGTAAATAATATAACTGCCTTATGTGCAATAACGGTAACAAAAAATTGATATTCTGATAATATCAAGAGCCTTCCTTTGCAGCATTAATCAATAAGCAATTCTCTTGCCCCGGCAAATTTTGTTATTTAAAAGCTATCAATTTTTATGAAAAAATTTTACAATGTTCTTTTAAAACCTGTTTTTGGAAGTTGTAATTGGCAACGCTTCCTACTCATTGCATTTCTGTTTGTCGTTTTGCCTGCTGTTGTATTTTCACAATCCCAAAGAGTGATCAAAGGTACAGTAACCGATGAAAAAAACGAACCGCTTCCGGGTGTTTCCGTTTTAGTAGTTGGCAGTAATAACGGTGTTGCTTCGGATGTTAATGGAAAATATTCCATTACCGTTAGCAGCAATAACAATGTCCTGCGGTTTACATCCGTAGGCTTTACCACCAAGGAAATACCTGTTGGAAATCAAAATACCATCAATGTCAGTTTACTTCCCAACAGCCAGCAATTGAAAGATGTGGTGGTGATTGGTTATGGTACATCTACCAAACAGGATGTTACCGGTGCGATCACTTCCTTAAAATCCGAAGACTTTAACCAAGGCGTTTTAACTACGCCTGCGGAATTGTTGCAGGGAAAAGTGCCGGGGCTTAACGTAACCAAAAGCGGCGACCCAAACCAGGCTCCGTCTGTAATTTTAAGAGGACCATCAACCATAAGAACTGGTGCACAGGAACCTTTTTATGTGATAGACGGCGTTCCGGGAGCTTCAATCGATTTGCTGGCACCGGCAGATATTGAAAGTATTGATGTGCTAAAAGATGCATCGTCAACGGCTATTTACGGTTCGAGGGCGGCAAACGGTGTTATCATTATTACCACCAAAAGGGCAAAGCTTGGGCAGACCAGATTAACTTACAGCAGTTATGCAGCGGTTGACGAGGTTTCTAAAAAAATTGATATGCTTACAGGCGACGAGCTGCGTCAATATTTAAAAGACAATAACCAGAAACCTTTGGCAAGCCCTATAGACGACGACGGGTCAAACACAAACTGGCAAAACCTGATCGAGCGGCGCGGTTTTTCTCAAAACCATAACTTGTCATACGGTGGGGCAACTAAAAACTCAGATTATGGCGCCAGTGTAAACTACTTTAAAAACAACGGTATCTTAAAAAGGACAGCACTGGAACGCACCATTTATCGCGGTTATATCAACCAGCGGTTTTTTAACGACCGTTTAAAACTAAGCCTTAATTTAACCAACAGCAACAGCAATTCAGATGATATTTATCAGGGCGGTATATTGTCTGGTATGCTGTTTTACCTGCCAACCGTTAGCCCGTTCAATCCTGATGGCAGCTACAAAGAGAATTATACACGTACCGGAAGCGGCACGTTAAACCCGTTATCGTTATTGAACAACAACACCATCCACAACAACAGCAACAAAACACTGATCAATGGCATTGCCCAGGTAGATATTGTACAAGGGTTAAGGTTTACGCTAAGCGTTTCCCAACAACGCGACCAGAACGACAACAACAGTTATTTAAACAGTGCATCAGGAATTGCTGTTAACGCAAATGGTGTTGCCCACCGTTCTGCTTATTTAAACACCAATGATATTGCAGAGTCTTATTTCAACTATGATCGTACTTTTGGCCAGCATTCCATCAAATTATTGGCCGGTTATTCTTATCAGCAAAACCGTAACAATGATGGCTTTGGCGTACAAACACAGGGTTTCTCCAATGACAACCTAAGCTATAACAACCTGTTTTTGTCTAACCCATCGTCAGTTTCACAAATACCTTTTGATAACAACCCAATTTCTACCCTTCGTTTGATTTCATATTACGGAAGGGTGCAGTACCAGTTTGCAGATAAATATTTGTTGCAGGGTTCCTTACGGGAAGACGGTTCATCAGCATTTGGTATCAATAATCGTTATGGCTTGTTTCCTGCGGTTTCTGCCGGTTGGAGGATCATCAATGAAGATTTCATGAAAAATATTCCTGCTTTCAGCGACCTGAAACTTAGGGCTGGTTATGGCGTGTCCGGCAACAGTTTGGGTTTTAATGCTTTTTCATCCATACTGGTTTATGGTTCGCAGGGAAACGGCAGTAAATTTATTTACAATGGAAATGTAACCAACGCCATTGGGCCGGTAAGAAACGATAACCCAAATTTGAAATGGGAAAGCACGGCAACAACTAATATTGGCCTTGATTTTGGCTTACTGCAAAACCGCATCAGTGGTTCTGTGGATTATTATATCAAAAAAACCTCCGATCTGATTTATGAGCAATACCCTGTTTCCCTGACACAATATTTTACCTCTACCATTACCGCAAATGCCGGTAAGATCAAAAACTCGGGTATTGAAGTGGTATTAAATGCTGTTGCGGTAAAAACCAGCGATTTTACCTGGCGCACATCACTTAACTTTTCGCACAATAAAAATTTGGTGGAAGACCTTTCCAATGGTCAATTCAACCTTCCGGTTTTTTATACTGCGCAGTTGGGCGGTAAGGGCCAATCCGGAAATTTTAGTCAGATTGTACAACCCGGCCAGGCATTGGGTACGTTTTATTTATGGCATTATTTGGGTAAAAATGCGGCCGGCGTTAGCACTTATCAAAATGCGGCCGGCAAAACTATTGCCACGCAACCACTTACTACCGATCAGTTTATTGCCGGTAATGCGCAACCCAATCTGATCTACGGCTGGAACAACAGCTTTTTCTACAAAAATTTTGATTTGAACTTTTTAGTAAGAGGCGTAACAGGCAACAAGATATTGAACACTACATTGGCTTCCCTCAACAATCCGGCAGATTCCAGATTGCAAAACATTCCGAGATTTACTTTAGGCGAATCTTTTAGTGATATCAACGGCTATTTGATATCAGACCGTTTTGTAGAAAGCGGCTCGTACTTGCGCTTAGACAACACAACGCTTGGTTATACGATCAAGCCAAAAATACAAGCGATCAAAGCCATCAGGCTTTACCTGTCGGGAAACAATCTCTTTGTGATCACGAAATACAAAGGCATTGATCCTGAAATTAATATCGGTGGTTTAACCCCAGGGATTGACAATAATAATTTTTACCCCAAAACACGAACTTACATTTTTGGGTTAACCGCATCATTTTAAAAGTAATACTACAAGAGATGAAAAATATATATCTACTACTGACAGGACTTGCAATTACTATTGCCTTAAATGCCTGTACCAAACTGGATGTTCCGGTTGAATCGCAATATGTAAAATCAAATTTCCCGACGACCAATTCGGATTATAATGCCTTGCTGGGAACCATGTATTCCAACTTATCATCAAACTATGGTGTGCCTTATTGGCGGATGCAGGAAATGTCAACTGATGCTGCAATCTTACCTGCAAGGGATGGAAATTTTGATGATGGCGGCCAGTACCGTCAGTTGCATTATCATACCTGGACTTTTGACCATCCAAACGTAACCGGCGTTTGGCAATGGGGTTTTAGCGGGATCAACACGTGCAACCGTTTAATTACCGTTGTCAATTCATCGGCTTCTACCGCTACGGTCAAGATGGCAAACGTTGCCGAAATAAGGGCCATGCGCGCCTTGTACTACTTTTTTATGATGGACCTGTATGGCAATGTACCCATTATCATGGATTTTCCGGTAAATATACCTCCGGCAACGCAACCACGGGCCAAAGTATTTCAATTTATCGAAAGTGAGTTGAATGCCGTATTGCCGCAACTTCCTTCCAAAACCAACAACAGTGGCACCAACACATTGCAATATGGCCGCCCGACCAAAGGAATGGTGTTTGCCCTGCTGGCAAAAATGTATTTGAATGCCGGTGTTTATACCGGAGCCCCGCGTTATCAGGATGCGGTAACGATGGCCGACAGCGTTCAAAACAATAAAAATTATTTTTTGGATGCCCGGTTCAGGGATATTTTTCTGCCGAACAATGGCCCGCAGATCAACGAAACTATTTTTGCCGTTCCTTATGACCAGCAAATCCCGGGAAACCAGTTCACCCGTTTTGGATTTTTCTATTACTTGGCACCTGCCTATGGCTTTAATGTGGGTTTAAGTATCGCCATGAGCACTACACCGGAATTTTATAACCGCTTTAACATCCCCAACGATTTCAGGACAAAAACCTGGTTGGTTGGCCCGCAATATTACCCGGACGGAAACGGAAGTTTTACTAATCAGCCGGTCTTTTATCCCGGAACAACCACACAAATCAACATAACGCCGCAATTAGTATTGGTGCCCGGAAAACCGATGGACGTGGGCAATACCATTGCGAGCCAGTCTGAAGGTATCCGTTCGATCAAATACTATCCTGATCCTACCATGATCCAAGCCACGCGCCTTAACAGTAACGATATGCCAATGCTTCGTTTGGCAGATGTTTTTTTGATGAAGGCAGAAGCCGAATTAAGGGGAGCAACGCCAACGGTAGTCAACGGGGAATTGCAAACACCATTGGTTTTGGTCAATAAATTACGCAGCCGGGCCGGTGCACAATTGGCCACATCTGTTGACTTGCCTACTTTGCTGGATGAACGTGCCCGAGAGCTTTCCTGGGAAGGCTGGCGGCGGAACGATCTGATCCGTTTCGGGCAGTTTGAAGTGGAGTATCCTTTGCCAAACGATGTTTTATCAATGAACAAAGATGTAACCCGTAGGTTGTACCCCGTTCCTTCTACAGAACTAAAAACCAACCCCAATTTGGTTCAAAATCCCGGCTATTAATTCATATAATAATCAAATCAGCAGTTATGAAAATATTTTCAGGTGTACTTTTTTCCTTGATACTTCTTTTACCTAAGGAAAATAAGCAGGACAATACCATAAGGATCAACCAAATACAAGTCATCGGATCGCACAACAGCTATAAAAAAGCGATAGACCCTGCTTTGTTCAAAGTATTTCAATTGCGGGATTCGGTATCGGCCAGCAAGATAGATTATGAGCATATCCCTTTGGCCGACCAGTTGAACATGGGTTTGCTGAACCTGGAAATTGATGTTTACACCGATGAAAAAGGCGGCAAGTACGCCCATCCGAAAGGCTTGGATTTGGCTAAAGACCAAGCGCCATTTGATCCCGAAGGTAAAATGAAAGAACCGGGCTTTAAAGTATTTCATATCCAGGACCTTGATTTCCGCAGCAATTTTTTGACTTTGAAAGACGGGTTGCAGCAATTAAAAGCATGGTCGGCAGCACATCCTGACCATAATCCTGTATTCATCACTTTAGAACCTAAAGACGAGCCAATTAAAATCCCGGGCTTTACAGTTCCGGAGAAGTTTACAGAAAATACTTTTGCAGAATTGGACAAATCTATTGAGGATAACCTGGGCAAAGAAAACCTGATCACACCAGACGTGGTAAAAGGCAACTATAAAACCCTGGAAGAGGCTGTTCTGCATGACAACTGGCCAACTTTAAAAGCAGCCAAGGGAAAGTTTTTATTTATTTTGGATGCTAAAAACAGCAAAAGGGCTATGTATATTGCCGGGCATCCTTCCTTAAAAGGACGGGTTTTGTTTGCAGATGCCGACCCTGGCACATCGGAAGCTGCCATGATGATCAGAAATAACCCGCAGGACCCTTCCATAAAAGACTTGGTTAAAAAAGGTTATATCATCCGCACACGCTCAGATGGAGATACGCAGCAGGCTCGTAAAAACGACAAAAGTGATTTTATTGCCGCTTGCAACTCTGGTGCACAGATCATCACGACAGATTATTATCTAAAAAGCACACACTTCAAATCGGATTACGTAGTGAGTTTTCCGGGAGACAAATATTTCCGTGTCAATCCGTTGTTCAGCAATAAAACTTCATCGGTATCGGGTTCAAAAAGTAAATAACATATAATTGACTAATTCATTGCCAAGATATATTCATGCTTCTTTTAGGCATGTAAATTTTGTGTTTGTGTTTTACGAGGTATGAGCTATCAGGTATCAGCAATCGCCCCATGAACTATTTACCATGAGCCATCAACTTATAAAAAGCTTAATGATTTTCATATGATAAAAGAAGCATAAAAAATAAATTGAACAAAATTTAAACAGGCTCCCATAACCAAAAAATGATTAATTTAACAAAACCCATCGCCTTTTTCCTGTCATTGATAAGCATCAGTATGGCGGCCCATGCACAGATAAAGGACTTTTCTGTGGTCAATGCCCATTCCCATAATGATTATAAAAACGACATCCCTTTTTACCGTGCCTATAATAAAGGTTTTGGTTCTATTGAGGCCGATGTTTATGCTGTTGACGGGCAATTGATGGTTGCGCACAATAAGAACGAGATCAGCGCAAAACGATCGTTAAAAATCTTATACATCGATCCTTTGGCTGAAAAGTTTAAACATGATGAAACAAGACAGCTCCGGTTACTTATCGAAATAAAAGAAGATCATAAAGCAGTACTGCCGTTGGTAATAAAAGAGCTTAAACCGCTGAAAAAATACATCACTTACCCGGGACATCCGGGCAGGCTTTCCATAGTTATGACCGGTGCTATACCTCCGGCTGCTGAATTGGGAAATTATCCCGGGTGGGTCACTTTTGATACAGATCATTTGGATGGATATACAACAGAGCAATGGCAACGGATAGGGCTGGTAAGTTTTCCGTTTACCAAATATACCAAATGGGATGGCAAAGGCGTATTGGCCAACGCTGAAACCATCAGGGTAAAAGGGGCAATTGACAGTGTGCATTCGGCCGGAAAGATGGTCCGTTTTTGGGCAACCCCGGACACAAAAAGCAGTTGGGTTACCCTGATAAGGTTAGGTGTTGATGTTTTAGGGACAGACAAGGTGGAAGAATTAGGCGATTTTTTGAAAAAGAAGCCTGAAAATGAATAGGTGTCTCTCGGAGGCTTATAAAATATATCCTCCCACATGCCCGTTCAGATGGTTCAATTAAAAAGTCAAAACTATTATTTTGTGTATGAGATGCTATCAACACTAATTTAAGTAGGTAAAAGAAGTATCAAGCTTTCAAAAATCTGGGTAAAAGTTGTTTAGATTTTCTTTTTTTAAGGTAAAATTTAATCACTTGCAATTTAATCACCCCCCTTGCCCCCTTCAAAGGAGGAAGTATGGCGGCTATCTTTCCAACGTAAAAATTTGTTCAGGACAAGACAGAATTATGGTAAAAGGCAAATCTCTATAAATTATGCCTTAAAAACAGCATCCGTCAAATTTCTTGATGCTGTTTTTATCGGCACTAATTTTATTTATTCGTCATCGTCATCCACAACTTTACCTGCAAGTTTTGCCGGATAAGCTTTATTTCCTTTTCTGTTGTACCAAAGTATGCGGTTTAAAACATCATCATTGCCACCGTCCACATGATCGTATTCCGGCCTTAAAGACCGTTTGGCGTAAAACAAAGCTTTTCCTTTTAAGGCAGAAAGGCGTCGGTTCATCTCATTTAAAGGAATTTTATTTACCAGTTTTTGATAGGTAAAAGAAGCATCAGGCCGGTCGGCAAAACAATTGAACATGGGCAAAGCGGTTGCATCCAACAAATTCATCGGAGGGATGCCGAGAATTTGTTCGATGGAACGAACGATGGAAGTTTGGTTGTAATTGGTAGAAATTGTTTTTTGCAGATGACTGTACGGACTAACCACAAAAGCGGTAGTCCTGTAAGCGGAAACATGGTCCCATCCTGCCTGGGAATCATCTTCAGTGATAAAAATAACCGTATTTTTCCAGAACCGGCTTTTGCTTAGGGCTTCAATAATCCGGCCCAGTGCCAAATCATTGTCTGCAACCATCGCCCTTGGCGTAGGCATCCCCGGCCGGGAACCAGTTGTATGATCGGTAGATAAAGCCATGACTGACAGGTCCGGGAACTGGTCGCCCGGCTTGCTTTCAAACTCTTTTAATTCCTTGATAAAAGCACTGGCGCGCAACTGGTCTGTTATTTTTAAATCATCCGAGCCGGGATAATTGGGGGAAAGCATTGGCCTTACCCTTGAAATCGTACTGACATTGTTAAAAACCAAAGGCCTGCCGGCTTTATAATTCTCATAAATATTAGTCCAGGTAAGTTTTGGGTCGATGGTTGGGATGCAAGCCTCTCCATAAATACGCACCTTTTTACCATGATCGGCGGCGTTGTTCCAGATAAAACCCTTTTTGCTGTAAACCATGGCATCGGTTTGTACATGCGGGTAACTGCGGAACCAGGCCCTGACGTTTTTTTCTACGTAATCCGTTACCATTGCCGCATCGGTCCACTGGTGGCCTTCGGCAGAACATTTTCCGGAAGCGTAATAATTGTCCAGCAATAAAAAGTTTTTTGCCAGTTGGTGCTGGTTTGGCGTTATGCTATCACCATAAATACAAAGTTCTTTCATGCCTTTTCCCTGCGGCATATCGCCCAAAACCTGGTCGTAAGTCCGGTTTTCTTTAATGATGTAGATCACGTGCTTAAAAACCGATGGTTCCCCTATCCGTTCGGGAATGGGCCTTGCGGGTTGATTTTTGCGCGGTGATAGCTTGGCCAGGTCTGTCCTGAAATCAAGCATCAGCATTTTTACTTTTTTGGTGTAAGCTGCCAATTTAACGCTATCCGGTAAACCGATGACAGAAACAGTTGCCTTTTGATGATGCGAATTATATGCCCCGCCTGCTGTTTTGCCGGTTATTTTTTCTGCATTGCCCATTTCCCGGCTGTTTACACGGGCACCTTCCCCTTCCAGGTTGGTTACATAAAGTGTGTTGCCTTCCAATGCAAGGCCGCCGGGATATGCTTCCGTCGGGATAAAACCTTTTACGATGCTTTTATCGCCAGCACCTGATGCTGTTTTTATGCCTAATTTTATTACCGCCACAGCATTGTCCATTCCGTTGGCCACGTACAAGTAATTACCAGCCGAATCAATAGCCAGCGCGTTTGGCGAATCACCAATAAAGCCCTGTTCGCCGGTATTTATTTTTACCGGTATGGTTTCAACAACGTTTAAAGATTGTGTGCTAATGACCGATATATCATCGCTGTTGCTGTTGGCCACAAAAACATATTGGTTGTTTTTACTGCAGATCAAATCGTTGGGATGAAGGCCGACCGGAATATTTTTAACCGTTTTGCCCTCTTTTAAACTAATTACAGAAACAGAGCCGGAACTGGTTGCACCCGTTTTAGGATCGACAGATGCCTTGCCATAAGGCACGCCTGCGGTTTCATTTTGAGTATTACTTTTCGGGATATCTCCGCCCCAATTTGTTACAAAAGCATGATCTCCGGAAATAACAATCCCATACGGCGCAACACCGGTATCAACAGTATATAAAACAGCTTTTGCAGCCAGGTCAATTTTTACCAATTTGTTGTTGCCGTTTAATACCACATACAAATATTGTTTTCCGTTTTCCTGGTTTATGGCAAGTTCGTTAGGTAATGCCAACGGGGAATCACCTTCCGGCTTAAAATCAAAAGTATTTGTGATACTGATCTTTTTACCGTTCCAGCCTGCCTGAAAAACAATGGATTGATGGTTGTCCCCGTTAGCTGCACTCCAGAAAATTTGTATGTCTTGACCTTTTCCAACCACTTCAATACCGGAATAAGTGCTCATGAAACCCTTGAAGCTCGGATTATCAAAATAAGTCCAGCGTGCAACAACGTTGTGTTGCGTTCGATCCAGCAATACTATTCCGTATCGGTCTTCTACCGCAAGCAGGTTGGTCCCCGGTATCAATTTTAAATCAAGGCTATGGTTTTCAACATCCGGGCTGCCGAACACGATTACTTTTCCTGCCGGATCGATCATGCGGTTATAAGGCATCATCACCGGGAGCAGGTTCCGGTTCAGCGTGCTGTCATCATAAGCCGAGTGATGATGGTTTTGTTCCTGATCGGCAGTGCTGTTTTTACCACCAAAAAATGAGTGGCAGGCTGTAAAACCTATCGCCAAAACAATAAAAATATAGCGGGAAAAATTTTTTAATTTCATGGGAAGGCAAATTACTTGCTTTAAAGCAAAAGATGCAGCAGCATAAACAGCAAAAAAGCCAGCAGCATGGCCGCCGGCAAGGTAAGCACCCAGGCAAATAAAATGTTTTTAAGGGTGCTTTTATTCAGGTTTTTTGTTCCTCCGGAGGCAACCATTGCGCCGGCCACACCGCTGGACAATACATGCGTGGTACTGACCGGAAGGCCCAGCCAAGTGCTTAAACCAATCGTAGCAGCGGCTACAATTTCGGCAGTGGCACCTTGCGCATAGTTCAGTCTTTGGTTTCCGATTTTTTCCCCGATCGTTACCACTATACGCTTCCAGCCAATCATTGTACCCAAACCCAGCGACAGCGAAATAGCGGCCAGAACCCAAACCGGCGCAAAATCAGTAGCTTTTTCTAAGCTTTTGTAATCGGCTTTCAAACTTTCTTTGATGGGTTCGGGCAATTTTGAATGCTTCTTTTCGACAAATGTCTTTATCGCCTGGTTCAATTTCTGCAACTGCCTTTTCAATGCAAATTTTTGCAGTTTATCCTTATCTTTCCTGCCTTTGATTGCCGGTTTTACCTGTTCGATCAAGGTTTTGATTTGAAGGCTTGCTTTTTTATCTTCCGGGTCTGAACGTATTATTTCGGGCAAAGTTTTTTCTACATGATGGATGGTGGCCATGATCTGGGTATCAGGAACAGCCGGGTTTAAGGCGAAAGCAGCCGGTAAAAAGGTGATCAAAACAAGCATCATCAGCCCAACCCCTTTTTGGCCGTCGTTGCTTCCGTGGAAAAAACTGACCAGCATACAAGTGGTAACCAATAAAACCCGGATTGGCGTTGGCGGCTTATCATTGTCGCCTTCCGGAACATGAAAAAGCTCTTTGGATTTGATCGCTTTTTTCTCCAGTTCCATCAGTAGCAATGCACCAATAAACCCGATTAAGGGAGAAATAAGCAGTGATAGCGCGATCTCTTTGGCTTTGTCCCAATTTACACCGGCACCGCCGTAATAATGGGTGAAGGCGATGGCACCGCCAACCATCGCCCCAATTAATGTGTGCGAGCTGGATAACGGAATGCCGAGATACCATGTCCCCAGGTTCCAAATGATAGAACTCAGCAGGATGGAAATCACTAAGGAGGCACCCACCTGCACCGGAAGGGTGATCAGTTTATCCAGCGGGACCAATTTCAGCAGGCTCATGGCCACAGCTATGCCAATTACAAACACGCCTAAAAAATTCCATAACCCAGACCAAATGATAGCCGGATATGGTTTTAAAGTTTTGGTGTAGATAACGGTTGCCACCGCATTGGCCGTATCATGAAAACCATTTACAAATTCAAAAGCCAACACGGCAAAAAAGCAGGCAAAAAAAACAATTAATATAAAACCGCTTAGTTCTACACGCCCGATCAAAGGCAACAAAACGGAACACAAGGTTGATAGCATAATTTAAAAATTGTTTTACACCGAGGTAAAGCCACACGTCTGTAACAGGATATTTATTTATCCAAGCCGAAAGCAAATATATTTATTGCAGATGCAGGCGATGTGTGTTTTATGTTAACAAATAGTTATCCGCAAGTTATTAAACCGATGCAAAAAGTACAAGGATTTAATGATTTTTAGGTGGTAAAAGAAGCATCGAAAATTTTGAATATAATTTAAACAGGCTCTAAAGCTTTCTAATAAAGTGATGGTAAAAGAAGCATCAAGGTTTTCAGACTGAATATTATTTCGACTTAAAAAATGTTAAAAACTACCTTTAACATTGATTTAATATGGATGCTTTACTTTTACAAAAATTTATACGCCGAAATGGTAAACGCCAGCCAAAACCCAAGACTGAACGCCAGCCAATTTTAAAATTTGTTCAATATGATTCCGATGCTTCTTTTATCACCTAAAAAATGGCAGGCATTTGGTTTTGGTTTATTTAAATCGGTGCAAACACCAGTTTTTATAAGGGTAAAAGAAGCATTATGATTTCAATCCGTGATACCCTCATTACCGGGATATTATAAACAAGAAGATCAGGCTTTTTTTAATAAAATATTGATATGCACTGTATATGTATCTGTTAAATGACGTTATTTATGTAGCATTTAAACAAGCCATCTTATGAAAGATAAACATACCATCACCGAAAAAACTTCAACCAATGAAGTTCTACGCTTTGCCCAACCGTTTTATACAGATGTACCTTTAGACCAGCGTCCTGTAATTGATGGTATAGGTACAAGGATGACCGATTATATTAAAACGCTGCTTGAACCAATACCTGATCCTTCTCGCGACCCGACTATGCTGCTGGCGGAAATTATAGGCGACAAGGGGGTGGCAGAAATCCAACAAGCAGGCGCAATAAAATTTCATGCCGTTGGTGATACTTTCTCGGCAAGCGGAAATATGCAACAGGTAGTAGCCGATGCCATGTCGGCAGATTATAACCCTGCTACCCCGGCTACGTCCCCTGCCTTCTTTTTTCATTTGGGCGATGTGATTTATTATGACAATACGGATAAAGGCTATCATGCACAATTCTATGAACCTTACAAAACCTATCCGGGCAAAATCATAGCTATCCCGGGAAACCACGATGGCGAACTGTTTAAATATGATGGGACAAGCACCGGCCAAAAAGTAACACTGGGCGCTTTTCAGGCAAACTTCTGTCAGCCTAAAACGGGTGTCCCTCCGGCAGCAGGAACAATTTATCGGGAAATGATCGGTCAGCCGGCCGTTTACTGGTATCTAAATACACCTTTTATTGATATTATCGGCCTATATTCAAACATGGCAGAGAACCCGGGCTATATTTCTGCACCAGCTATTGGCAGCAAGCAAAAAGACTGGCTGACCAAAACGCTTAAAAGCATTAATGCAGCCAGGACAGGCGGAAAACGTAAAGCTTTGCTGATTGCAACCCACCATCCGCCTTTCAGTGCCGGCGCTCACTCTTCCAGTACGGAAATGCTTATTGACATTGACGACTGTTGCACTCAGGCCGCTATCATGCCGGATGCTTTTTTATCCGCCCATGCGCACAACCTTCAATGTTATACCCGCTATTTAAACTTTGGCGGTAAAGATATCCAGATACCTTTTATTGTTTGCGGAGGGGGAGGCCGGCAGATACAACATGTGCCGGCTGCCAATGGCGTTAAAGTTACCGATACAACAACCGTTAAATCATCCCATACTTTTGATAAATCATTGTTCGGTTATGGTTACCTTACTGTTACGGCAAGCTTAAACAAATTAACTATCGATGTTTTTACCGTTGACGCTTCCGGGTCAAAAAAGTTGTTTAATAAAATTGAAGTTAAGGTACTTTAAAATATAAAATCCAAGATCTCACAACAATCAAGGTTTATTACTAAACACCAAATCTTTGTGTAATTACTTGTTCGCACAGGCCAAAAGAAAGCGTCATCCCGTTTCCGCCTAAACCATTGATGACCGTTACGCCGGGTTCAACATCAACAATTAGTTCTGTTGCCCCATTGGTCATTTTTGGATAGATGCCATGCCAGGATTGCAAGATTTTCCAATCTTTGAAACTGGCAAAAGTGTGCAGGTATTCTATGATTAAATGGTTGATAAACGCTTTATCGAAAGGATCATGCACCAAGCCATATTCATGCGAATCGCCGATGGTCAATTCACCGTTGCCATTTTGTGAGGCCATGACATGGATTCCCCATTTCAAATAATCGGCGTATTGCCCTTCATACCGCTTCCGTAAAGCGGGCAAAGAAGCAGCCGATTGAAAACCAGGATAATGAATCATGGACAAACCGCCGCAAAGCGAAGGACCGATGCGCCATGCATCCGGCTGCGTAACCAAGCGCATCATTTGTAATTTGCATTTCGTGATCTGCGTTTCCTTAAACAAATCCGGATATAAAGTTTCAAAATCGGCACCGCTGCAAACAAATATTTCGTCCGCTCTCCAGCTTTGTTTTCCTGCGGTAACTGTTGGGTATGTTATGCTGCTGATGGCAGTGTTCCAATAAAACTTCAGCCCAAATTTATCCACCAAATATTGGGCTATTTGTCCAACTGCCTCGCGCGCTTCCACGATCATTTCCTCTCCGCTCCACAATGCCCCTTTTAGCCCATTAAAATTGGCGGCCGGGGATTTTTCAATTGCCTGTGCAGGACTAAGCATAGAACAATCGCGGCACTGATGGTTTACTTCTGCATATTCCTGTATCACCTGCAGTTCATCATCCTGATAAGCCAGGTGCATCGAACCAACTTCATTATGCCAGATGCCAGCCTCAACGCAAATGGTTTTCCAGATGCTACGCGATAACATTGCCCTTTCGAACATTGGTCCGGTTGCCTGCCCGATTGGCCAGATCATTCCGAAATTGCGGATGGATGCGCCAATGGCACGTTCATTTCGTTCAAAAACCGTTACCTGATAACCACGTATGGCCAATGCCCTTGCGGTTGCCAGGCCAACAATGCCTGCGCCGATGATGATTGCGGAACGTTTATTAACCATAACATTTTATTTTCTGCGGAGATGATCGCAGCATTGCTATTGACCAAGGATTTTTTTAATGCTTCTTTTATCACCTAAAAATTGGTGTTTGTTTTTCTATGTGATCCTTTAACTGCCAAGGCTTTTCTGTTTTTTATGCGATAAAAGAAGCATCAGGAATATTCCTATAATTTAACATTTCACCTTCAAGTTAAAGATAAAATTGATGCTTCGCCTTCTTCTTTTTTGTGCCGATTTGCAATGTGCGAAAAATACAGGAGCGATAAAAAGGTGCAAACGCCGCCCACAACAGCTACAACCATCACGCCTTGCCTGAAAAAACTACTCCAGCTAATGTTGGGCCGGCCTAATTCTTTTATCAGCAAAACACTTACGCTGCCGAAATAACCCATAGAATCGGCCACATACATCACAAAGCCCACATTGCTTTTGTAATGAAAGGTAGCGATCATCCGCTCAAAAAATATGGCATTGTATGGGATATAGCCCAGATAAAGGCCAAGTCCGGCGGTAGTCATCCAGGTTACCGGACTGATCATCTTTTGGGCAAACAGCAGCGTGGATATCCCCACCAAAACACATCCCGTTAAAATCAGCAAGTGAATGATTTTGAAGGCTTTGAGGTTTTTTTTGACCAGGATCAGCAGGCTCATCGCCAACAGCACCATTACAGAAATGAAGGAATCGATATTGGTATAAATGCTGTTGCTTTTAATGCCGAGGCCTGCCCATATTTCCACTTCAAAATTATCGCGTACATCCCGCATAATCGTCAGCAGGACATAAATAACAAGCGTTAAAAAAATACCCGGTAAAAAACGCATGATAAACTGCCTGCGTTCTGCAGCGTTCATCGGTACACGTTCAGAGCGTAATTGCTTGTCTTCTGCTGTGGGCGGCGGCATCAGTTCCAAACAAAAAACAAACAGCAACAACGGCAACACAAATAGGGCACCGGTGATAAAAGGCATCTGGAACTCGTTTACGTGGAAAGTTGTGAGCAAAGTACGGCCGACAGTTTTAACAAATCCGGAAGCAAAAATCAAGCTGATAGACAGTACGGAAGCCATAAACTCTGTGGAACGGCGGCCTTCCAGATAACCGAAAACCAATCCCCAGATCAGCCCAAGCGGGAAACCATTGATAAACAGAAAAACAATATTCCAGGGCGCAGGGACAAAAGCAAAGGCCAGTAAGGCTGCCCAGGCAATACCAATGAGTGTTAAAATATAACGGGCGCGGTTTTTACTGTTGACTTCGGCTATAAATTTGATACCGTAAAATTTGCTGAACGTATAGCCGATTACCTGTGCAATAACCAGCCAGACCTTATAATCAACATGCAGATATTGCTGACCGCTAAACGTTCCGGCAGCAAAAGCTTTGCGGAAGGCATACATGGAGGTATAAGTTCCGAAAGCGGAAACTGCAGCCAATACCGAAACCAAGCTGTAAGGCAATCGGGCAACTTTTGCACGCAACCGGTTCATCGGCAGCCTGTTTTTACTGGTTGATAATTTCGATCACCTGCGCAATATCATCAATGATGTGGGTTGGATGATAAGCCTGCAGTTCTTCCCTGCTGAAAGTACCGGTAGTAACACCAATAACATATTTACAGCCGGCATTTTGCCCTTCCCGTACACCCACTTCGGTATCGCCAACTTTGGCAACTTCCAAAGGATTGGCAATGCCACCGTCCTGCATCATTTTTTGGATCATGAACGGATGCGGACGCCCCAATTCTACTTCATCCGAAGCGATTAAATGATCGATCAGCCCTTTTTCACGCCATTTTAAACGGGTTACAATCGTATCTGCAATATCATGTGAAAAACCGGTGTTGATGCCAACTTGTACGCCTTGTGCATGTAAAACAGCAAATGTTTCTTCTACGTTTGGCAAAGGTTCAATGCTGGGTTCAAACAAGTACAGCTTCAGCATTTGCTGCACAAATTCCCGGTGGATATTGCTGACCAATTCGGCAGTTATTTTTTGAGCGTCAGGTTCATGCAATTGCAGCATTTGCCTGATGGCCAGGGTTTTTTCATAACCCATTAAAGGGTTAACGGTTTCTAACTTAACTTCGTAACTATATTTTTTTAACGCTGCCTGAAAAGCCTTGCTCACTTCATGATCATCTTTAACCGTTGTTCCGGCTATATCAAACACTACTAATTTTATCGACATAAACTACTAAAGGGATGTACGGCAATACTAATTTTTTTCTATTAAGAGCGAAACGCATCTATGTTAAGCTTTGGTTAATCCTTCAGGTCCGGATGCTTCTTTTAGCACTATAAAATTGGTGTGGGTTTGGGGTACGGGATAGGAGCAATGAGCTCTTTTCTATCGGCTATGAACCATCAGCTATCAACAAAAATTATACTGAGCTTGCTGTTTTTTATCCGATAAAAGAAGTATCATCAAAAGCGGTAGGCTGATGTTTTGCCAAAGCTTTTTTGCGGATTAATATTTTCCTAATATCCATTTGTTTTATTTGTGTTTTAGATTGAATTTGATGAAACCTGCTGCAAACCATCCTCAAACTATTGTTAATGAAGTGTTTGCTTTGTATGAAAGGTTCGGGCACGAAGATTATATCGGCGAACCGGTTTCACAATTGGAACATATGTCCCAGGCTGCGGCTTTAGCAAAAGAAGAAGGTTACGGTGATGAAGTAGTGCTGGCCGCTTTTTTTCATGACATCGGCCATTTGTGTGCAGATGCAGCCGGAAGTATGGACGGCATGGGCAATATCGACCATGAAAAATTAGGTGCCGATTACTTATTAGAGCGCGGTTTTTCTGAAAGGCTGGCCGCACTGGTGCAAGGCCATGTGATCGCCAAACGATACCTCACTTATAAATATCCCGAATATTACAACAAACTTTCGCCTGCAAGTAAAGTAACGCTCGACTTTCAGGGCGGCATCATGACAGCCAATGAAGCGGCTGCATTTGAACGAAATGACAATGCAGAACTGGTCATCCGGTTACGTTACTGGGACGATATGGCCAAAGAAATAAACACTCCTATTGATAATCTGGACTATTTAAAATCTATTGCTTTAAAACACCTCGAAGAAATAAATTTTAGTCAGCGTTAATTTTCTATTACGAATATATAATATTTCTGTTACCTAAACACTGCTTTTTACTGTTTCTGCCACCCATCCTTAAGGATAGCTTAATATTAATTTAGTTTATTGCTAATAAACTAAGCTTAGCATTGCTGTACGACAGATCATGAAATTTCAACACTAAATTTTTACTGATGAAGCAGATTTACAAGAAGTTAAGAATTACTTTTACAGTTTTATTATTTTGTATCTCCCCGGTTTTGCTGTTTGCACAGACGAGCATAACAGGTATTGTCCGGGATGACCAGAAACTGCCTTTACCAGGCGTCAGCATTACCCTGATCGGGTCAAATAAAGGTACAGTAACTGATATAAATGGCCGTTACATTATAACAGCAGCTAAAGGCCAGACATTGACATTTGCCTTTATCGGTTTTGAAACACAGCGGATAACAGTAGGCGACAACAATATTATTGATGTAAACCTTGTTGGCAGCAGCAAGACATTAAATGAAGTTGTGGTAACTGCACTCGGTGTTAAAAAAGAAACCCGACGGATTGGCTACGCTATACAAGCGGTAAATGGCGATGCCTTAACAACCGCGCGCGACCCCAACCCGATTACAGGTTTAACAGGAAAAGTAGCCGGTTTGTCTGTCGGTCCTTCTGCAGAGTTATTAGGAAACCCAAATGTGCTGATCAGGGGCAACGCGGTATCTTTATATGTTGTGGATGGTTTCCCGATCAACACGGATACTTACAACATCAGTCCGGATGATATTGAAAGTTATACCGTACTGAAAGGTCCGGCTGCTGCTGCTTTATACGGTAGCCGTGCACAATACGGTGCTATTTTAATCACCACAAAAAAAGGCGATAAAAATAAAAAAGGTTTAACGGTTGATATCAATAGCAGCACCGTTGCCAACAAAGGTTTTCTGGCTTTCCCGAGAACACAAAATTCGTACGGCGCCGGTGAAAATACTTATTACAAATTTGTTGATGGTAAAGGCGGTGCACCGGGCGGTGTGGATGGTGATTATGACGTTTGGGGGCCATACTTTAACGGCCAGTTAATCCCGCAGTATGATAGCCCGATAATCAATGGCGTGAGACAAGGAACACCATGGCTTGCAAGAGGGAAAGACAACCTGAAGAATTTTTTGCAGACTGGTTATCAAACCAATAACAACATTTCTTTAAGTGCCAATGGCGATAATTATGTAACGCGCTTATCGGTTTCGCAGCAGCATCAAACCAGTTATATCCCTTCTCAATATCTGGACATTGCCAATGTTAATTTATATGCTTCTTTTAACCCTACGCCAAAATTAAAATTTGAAGGCAACGTTGACTTTAACCGGCAAACCACCGATAATTTCCCGGATGTTCAATATGGCCCAAACAGTATTATTTATAACATCGCGATATGGACAGGGGCCGACTGGAATGTTAACGCACCTGATATCAAGGCGATATGGCAACCGGGCAAAGTAGGCGTACAATCGCAATTTGCAGAGTATCAACGTTACCATAACCCCTATTTGTTAACACAAAAGTGGACACGCGGCCATTATAAGAATGATACTTACGGTTACCTGTCCGGTAATTATAAGATCAATAATAACCTGAATGCAACCTTGCGTTCGCAGATCGATACATACAATATCCTACGCACTGAAGACCTGCCGTTTTCTGCCCACCCTTACGGCCGGGAAGGTAACCAGGGTGATTACCGGGAAGACCGCCGCAATTTGTTTGACAACAACACCGAGCTTTTTTTAAGCTATAATTATACGGTAAAAAGATTTTTAAACTTGTCGGGTTTGGTAGGATCGAACTTACGCAGTTTCAAATATAATTCCAGCTGGGCATCTACTGATTATCTAAACGTACCAGAAGTTTATGCTTTCAGCAACTCAAAGAACGCCATTCAGGCCACCAGTTTCAATTCTGCTGCAAGGGTGTTTAGTGTTTATGCTTCCTTAGATGCTTCTTTTGGTAAGTATGCCACGTTATCGGGCACTTACCGCCGGGAAACATCGAGCATGTTTCAAAATAAAACCAATTTTTATTACCCAAGTTTAAGTGGTGCAACTGTAATTTCTGATTATATACAGTTGCCCGACTTTATTTCATTTTTAAAAGCACGTGCTTCTTATGCCAACATCAGGAGCGACGCAACCAGCCCGACAATCGGCCCGGCACCGTTTAGTTCTATTACAGTGTTTGGCGGCAGTACAGATGCATCTTTGTTTGATAACCCTCTTGGGTATGGTTCTACCTATAACTCCCCTTATAATGGCCCAAATTATTCACTTAACACTTCTTATTCAACCAGTAAGCCTTATAACGGACAAACGGCTGGTTATGCAGCCAACTTCTTATATCAGCCAAATATCAAAACATTTACCCGCGTAAACTACGAAGAAGGGTTCGATATTAAATTCCTGCAAAACCGTTTAGGTTTCAGCGGTACGGCTTTTCAGTATATTGATGGCCCCCAGATCCTGGCAAATCCCATATCCACAGCTACCGGTTATGATATTTTATATTTGAATGCGCTAAAAACCAAAAAAACAGGTTATGAAGGTTCCCTGGAAGGTACGCCTGTTAAAACTTCAACAGGTTTTATGTGGAATATTTTAGTTAACGTTTCCACTTTTAAAGATGTATATAAAGACTTGCCTCCCGGCCAAAGTACATACAATACTTTTTTTAAAACCGGAGATCGTGTTGATAAACTGTACGGAAGCAAATTTGTAAGAACGCCACAAGGGCAGATTATCAATGATGATGCTGGCAAGCCTTTGGCAGCACCTGTTGCGCAATATTTGGGTAATGAAAATGCTAAATATGCATGGAGTATTTACAATAAATTTCGGTATAAAAATTTAAGTCTGGCTTTCCAGTTTGATGGTTCAGTTGGTGGTGTCATTATAGATTTCATGCACAACAAGACCATGCGTGGCGGTGCCAATATTGAAACAGCTACCGGTGCTTTGGGCGATGCCCGTTATCAGGACTGGCTGAACTTTGGCAAAACAGGTTATAACGGCAGCTATGTAGGAGAAGGTGTTTATGTGTCTAATGTAGATGCTAATGGTAAACCAAAACCAGTTCCAATCAATTACGATTCGAATACAGGGGCAGTGTTAAATTACAGTGCACTGCAATTTTCACCCAATACAAAAACTGCTTTTGTACAGGGTTACGTGAGTAGATATTACGGTGTTGACGAAGCAAACCTGATGAGCAAAACCTTTTCTAAACTTCGTGAGGTAACACTGGCTTATGATTTTCCTAAACAATGGTTAGCTAAAACCTTTATCCAAAAAATCTCTGCAACGGTTTATGGCCGTAACCTGCTTTACTTTTATAAAGACAAGCGCTTTAAAGATGTGGACCTGGATCAGTATAATGGTGCTGTTGCCCAAACAGGATTACAATCTCCAACGGTGCGCAGCTATGGTGTCAATTTTAATTTATCATTCTAAATCCCTCAAAATAAATTATGAAAAAGCTATTTAGAATATTATTTGTGCCGATGCTTCTTTTATCGACCCTAATTTGTGGCTGCAAAAAAAGCTTCGAAGACCTCACCCAAAATACAAACGTGCCGAACAGCGTACCGGCTTCTCTTTTGTTTAACGGGATATTGAACGCTATGGTGGAATATCCGGATAATTCAAAAGAAATTTACGACCAGTATTATATCTACAATTACGATTATTACGGCAACAACCGCTATGATTTGGGCAGCGGCGACAACTATTATAATATACTAAAAAACGTACAGGCGATGGAAGCACAGGCCACAAAATCCGGTGCTGCGGCAATTAATCCATACAGCGCGGTCGGCAAGTTTTTTCGGGCGTATTTTTTCAGTAAGATGAGTATGGAAGAAGGCGATATCCCGATGACCCAGGCTTTGCGGGGCGCCACAAATTTAACACCTGTTTACGATACACAAAAAGCTGTAATGGTACAATCTCTGGCCTGGCTGGAAAGCGCAAATGCTGACCTTACTACGCTTATTGCAGACGGAGGAAACACACTTACAGGTGATATTTATTTTAATGGTGATTTAACAAAATGGCAGAAAGTTGTGAACACGTTCAGGATCAGGTTGCTGATCCAGCTGAGTAAAAAAACTAAGGATATTGATGTGGTTGCGCAATTTGCAAATGTGGTGGGAAACCCAACAAAATATCCAATCATGCAAAGCGCAGATGATAACCTGCAGTTCATTTTTGTGGCACCAAGCAACTATTATCCGCAAACACCTGATAACTTCGGCCAAAGCGGATCACGGCAAAATTCATCGGCCACTTATATTGGCTTACTTACACAGTTACAAGATCCCAGGGTTTATGTTACTGCCGAACCTGCACGCTATAATGTTGACACCCTGAAGCAAAGTCCAACTGCTTTTACTTCTTTTATTGGTGCAGATCCGGGATTGGACCTGAGTGTGATGTACAACAATGCCGGCTTGCAGAGATATTCGTTTTTAAACAGGAAACGTTATTATTCAACTTATACCGGCGAACCAAGTATTCAAGTTGGCTACCCGGAACTGATGTTTAACATTGCTGAAGGGATTAACCGCGGCTGGCTAAGCGGCGATGCAGAAAGCTATTACATTAAAGGTATCCAATCATCATTTCAGTTTTACGGCATCCCAACCGGCACCGGTACTTTTACGGCATATTTCTATCGGCCTGGTTCTACCAGTGTTGCTAATCTGGCCAATTATGATACCTATCCCATTAGTGTAGATTGGCCGAGTTATTATGCACAAAGCAGTATCAAATATACTGCTGATGCTAACGGTTTGACCAAGATTTTGCAGCAAAAATACCTGGCTTTGTTCCGCCACTCCGGTTTGGAATCTTATTTCACCTATCGCAGAATGCATGTCCCTGAATTTACAACCGGGCCGGGAACCGGGAACGGCAGCCGTATTGCTTTACGCTTTAAATATCCTGGATCCGAACGTACCTCAAATGCTGATAATTATAATAAAGCATTAGCCAGCCAGTATGGAGGTAATGACGATATTAACGGTATTATGTGGATTTTGAAATAAATATAATTTTATATTGAAGTAAAGGCCCTATTGATTGTGGACCTTGCTTCTTTTAAAATCTTTTTAAATTTATGTCTGGTCCTTCAACATGTTTAAATTGATGGTAATGCTTCTTTTAGCACTAAAAAATTAGTGCTTGTCAATCAGCTTTCGGGTATCAACAATCTCTATCGGCTATGAACCATTTGCCATCAAAAAAAGACAAAGTTTGCTGATTTTTGTATGATAAAAGAAGCATTTAAAGTTCATCAAATAAAATTTAAACCAAGCCCTTCGCATACTTTTTATAACATGAATCATAAGCTCCTTTTGTTAATAAGTATTTATTTATGTGCAAGCGCTGTTTCCTTTGCTCAAAAACAAGTAAATATTTTAAAGGTTCCCGGCACAGATCAATATTGTAAGATCAACGCGGACGGCATATCAGTTTTGCCAAGCGGCAGGTTTGTTACACCGGCCGGTAAAACAATACGCATCACGCATGACCCTTTTGGTTTGTCTGTTTCCCTCGATGGTAAAAAGGCCGTAACCCTGCACAACGGCGTAATCGAAATTATCAATTTGGCTTCAATGAATTCGGTGAGAGTGCCAAGTTATGACAAAAAAATAAAATCGCCTTTGCCCAACGGTTCGTTTCTGGGTGTTGCTTTTTCGCCTGATTCCAAAACCCTGTATTTAAGCGGTGGTGATAATGGTGCGGTAATTATTTATGATGCCGAAAAATTTCAGCGGCTGGATTCTTTATCATTGAATGGAAAAATAAATGGCCAGGAATTTGAAGACAGTTTTACGTCAGATTTATTACTGAACGAATCTAAAAACGAGCTGCTGGTGCTGGATCGCGGCAATTTCCGGTTGGTTCGGCTTGATCTGGCTTCAAAAAAAATAACTGCTTCCATTCCTGCCGGCCGCCAGCCTTTTGGTTTGGCTTTAAGCCCGGACAAAAAAACAGCTTTTGTAGCCAACGTAGGCATGTATTCTTATCCTTTGATTGAAGGTGCTACGCCAAAAAATGCAGATTCAATTATGATCTCCAGGCATCCGTACGGCAACAATACCAAAGAATCTATAGAAGGAACGGTAGTAGAAGGCCGCAAAATTCCTGGTGTCGGCAGCCCTTTATCACCGGAAGCTATGAGTGTTTTTACGATTGACCTGGCCAGTAATGCAGTGATCGACAAATTTAAAACCGGCCATCAAATAGGGCAAATGATTGAAGATGCAGAGGTAACCGGCGGCTCCAGCCCGAATTCCATTACTGTTGGCAATCAATATGCTTACGTAACCAATGCAACCAACGATAACATTACCATTATTGATTACAAAAACCATAAGTTGTTAGGCGATATTCCCATTAAAGTTGATAGCCGGATTGATAAATACCGCGGCCTTTTACCTTTTGGCATCTGTATAAGTAAAAACGAAAAAACACTTTATGTTGCTTTGTTAGGTTTTAATGCCGTTGCTGTAATTGATGTCCCCACTAAAACCACTACCGGTTTGATCCCCACAGGCTGGGGAACATCGCGTGTGCGATTATCAGCGGATGAAAAGGAAATGTACATCACCTCCTGCCGCGGTTACGGTGCGGGACCAAATGGCGGAAAAGGTTTTATTGCGCCGCCGCAAGGCACTTACATTGGCGATATACAATTAGGCACTTTCCAAAAAGTGCCCATGCCTGATGCTGCAAAGCTTGCCGTTTATACCAAACAGGTGATCAGCAATACTTTTTTAAGTAAAACCATCCCGGTTGCTACCCAAAACCCGCTGCCGGTATTGCCGGGTTCATCGCCAACACCTATTAAGTATATTGTTTACATCACCAAAGAAAACCGGACTTACGATGAAGTAATGGGACAGTTAAAAAATGCAAAAGGCGACAGTACGCTGGCTCGGTTTGGTGTTAATTGTGAATACACTTTGCCAGATGCTTTGCGGGTAAAAATGCCGGGGTTGCAAGTGTCGCCCAATCACTTAAAAGTAGCCCGGCAGTTTGCTTTTTCTGATAATTATTACTGCGACAGCGATGCTTCCATTCATGGTCATCATTGGATGCTGGGCGTTATCCCGAATGAATGGGTTGAAGCAAATTCTAATGTAAACAAAACAGCTAAGGTTTTCTCAAAAGCGCCAGGCCGACGTTTTCCCGGCTCAACAGGCAGCATGGACCCGGAAGATTACGCTGAAAAAGGTGGTTTATGGGAAGCATTGGATCGAAAACATGTTGATTTTTACAATTTTGGGGAAGCCAACGAAACGGCCCATGTGCGCGAACAATGGCTGGATACTGCCACCGGCGCAGGCCATATTGTGATGGTGCCGATGCAAAAAGCGTTGTTCAATCGCACCAGTCATAACTATGCCGGTTTTAATACCAATATCCCTGATCAGTTCCGGATGGACCAGTTTGAAGGGGAATTTACGAAGATGTGGATCAGGGGCAATCAAAAGATGCCTTCGTTGATTACCGTGCAAGTGCCAAATGATCACGGAGCCGAGATCAGGCCGAAAGATGGCTATCCGTACCGGCAATCTTTTATGGCTGATAATGATCTTGCCCTTGGCCGAATCCTGCATTTTTTGTCCCGGACAAAATACTGGAAAAACATGCTGGTTATTATTACCGAGGACGATCCGCAAGGCGGAGTTGATCATTTGGATGCACACCGTTCTATCCTGATGCTTGCCGGACCATATGTCAAAAAAGGGTATGTGAGCCATGTACATGCTAATTTCGGGGCTATCTTAAAAACCATTTACAATATCCTGGATGTGCCTTATGTAAACCAATATGATGTTACCGCAACCTTGCTGCAGGGCTTTTTTACCAATAAACCTGATTTCAGCCCTTATACTTTTGTTAGAAGCGATGCCCGCATTTTTGATCCGCAGAAAGCCATGAGCCGTTACAACAAAACCATCGATTGGCGCAAAATTGAAAAAGGGCCGGACATGGATGATGAAGACCGCGAACGCGAAGACCATTACCAGCAGCAAAAGGACAAGAAGCTATTGAAAAAAAACAATTAAAGTTTAAAAAAATAGTAAGAGACATTTGTCCGTGTCTTATTTGTTAATGATTTGCAGGTAACATTTCTTATTGATTACATGCTTCTTTTACCACATAAAATTCAGGTTTCCATACTTATCGTATTTCTGTTCGTTACAAAAACAATTTTATAGGCATAAAAGAAGCATCTTGATTATGCTGATAGAGCTACAATTTGCTTTTATCATTTTCATTTTAATAATAAAACGGTCAATATTTAACACAAAGATAATATTGACTTAACTATTTGATAATATACCTTTGCAGCTATTATTAGGTATATATGAAAAACGATAAACGTAAATTAATTAGTTTAGCCAGAAAAACCATCAGAAAAGACATCAGGTTAAGTTTGATAGCTAAGCTAAAAGAGGTATCGGCCAATTTGGGGCAAGGTTCTAAAGAATTGGAAAAAGAAATCGAGAAAGGCTCAAAAAGGCTGGCAAAAAAAGTTTTAAAAGAATTAAAGGTCGATAAATCAGTCCTTTTGGGAGTTAGCAAAGAACTGATCGTGGCCAAGACACCGGAGCCGAAAAAACCAATAAACATGGGCAAACCAATACCGGCTTCTTCAAGTGCAATTAAAGCCAAACCAGGCAAACCGGGTTCAAAAGTAGTGGCTAAATCAAAACCGGTAAAGGAAAAATCCGGTAACTGACCTAAAATTCAACAGGCAGATTTGTTTACACCATATAAACGATATATTCGAGCCTGAACATCTTTGCAGTTCAAATACTATCTATTGCTATTTTCACCCCTGTTTTTTACCTTTTGCTGAAACATGCTGAAATAACCTGTCCTCCTGCAATCAAATTTCCCGAACCAGTACCACCTCTTCCCGGCAAATAGGACAGTTCAAAACCAAAGCTTTACAGGGGTTTTAAAAACCTGTATTAATCTAATTTTTGGTAAAACAATGGTAAAATATTTTAAACAGACTGAAGCAACATTATGTTGTTTTAGTTTTAATTTTTGAAATTACAGATTATGCGAAATAACCCGGTAAGGCATAAAAAAAGCCCTTAAACGACGTTTAAAGGCTTGTGGTACCAGCTGGAATCGAACCAGCGACACAAGGATTTTCAGTCCTTTGCTCTACCAACTGAGCTATGGTACCTCCTCGTTCGGGTTGCAAATGTAGTGCGTTTTTTGGCTTTTTAAAATTTTTTTAAAAATAAATATTTCATCTTGTTTTGCTTTTGTCAGAAGCCTTATTCAAAACTTATTTAGCAATTGCTCGATAAAGACAAGTTGAAAGCAAAACACAATACTTCTTTTACCGGCAAAAAAATTACCTATCATTCCCCTTTTTATCTTAATCGTGAAAAATGGCTAAATGAAACCTTGCAAAAAGGTTGGCAATCTTGGATGCGGACTTGGTAGAAATGAAACCTTGTAACAACAGCCTATTTTGTATGAAACTGCTTAAAAATTAATTTTAAACAAATAAAAAAGAACAGGAATTGAAGTGCTGGATATTGTAGAAATTACCGCAAGGGCATACAGTTTATAATTATTTACTTTTTTGTAATAGTAAAAACCTGATCCTGCGCAATTGATAGTCCATCGCATCCAATTGTTCCGGTTCGATGTTTTGAATTGGAATATCCAAATGGGTTGACATGGAATCAACATCTCCTGCCGATCATTAAAAGTTTGGACAATAACTTCATTTTTTACTGAATACAAGATTAAAGTCCCAACTTGTGCCGTTCCCCAATAATTCATTTTAGAAAATTTATAAAGATTAAGGGAAGCATAATTTTGCTTTCCACTTTTCAAAGTTTGTGTAAACCGGATAAATCCTGCCTGGTTTACTTCCAATTTTGTTTTTGCCGGATTCGCTTCGGGTGATATCCGGATTGATTTTTGGATATTATTTTGTAACGCCACTAATAAATCTTTCAGTTCGTTGCTTTGGAACGAACAACATACCAGCAGGATTAGCAGCAAAATACCCCGGTTGATCATATGCTTCTTTTATCAGGTAAATTTAAGGTTTTACATAAAAATGCAAATACCAAACAACGATTAAGTATTTTTGTGCCATGGAATTTTCACCTGGCTCAAAAATTTGGATCTATCAATCTAATCGGGAATTAACCATTGCAGAAACAGCGCAATTGGAACCTTTGCTCAATCAATTTGCCCATAGTTGGACAGCACACAACCAACAATTGAAAGCGGCTGCACAAACTTTATATAACCGGTTTATTATTTTATTGGTTGATGAAAGCCAGACTGGTGCAAGCGGTTGTTCTATTGATAAATCGGTTCATTTTATCACAACATTACAGAAAGAGTTGAATGTTGATTTATTCGACCGCTTTAATACGGCTTATTATGCAGGCGAGCAAATCCTTTCTGCCAATCGCGAAGAGTTTGAAAATTTACTAAAAGAAGGAAAAGTAAACAGTGAAACAATTGTTTTCAACAACATGGTTGCAACGCTGGCTGATTTCCAAACCAAATGGCAAGTTCCATTTAAAAACAGTTGGCATGCCCGGGTTTTTGGAAGTTTAGTGCAAGCTTAAACTAGGATAGGCTTTTTTCTTTTTGTCATTTCGACCGAAGGGAGAAATCTTAATCCAAGGTGTATAATTTTGTATAATTCAAAGAAAATCTCTCCCTTCGGTCGGGATGACAGAAGCGTTGATACTTCTTTTACCTGTTAAAAATCCAGTGGACCCAATCGCCTCATGTTTTTCATAATTAAAAAACTGCGGTGGCGAATGTATCGCGTAGGCTTTACCGGCGACCATTTTCTTGGGTCCGGCCAAACGCCAACAATCAAGGAAGCTTGTTGTCTGGTCAACTCCAAAGCCGAACGCTTAAAATATTCCTGCGAAGCTGCCTCAATCCCATAAATTCCGTCGCCCATTTCAATCACGTTCAGATAAACTTCCATGATTCGTTCTTTGCTCCAAAGTGCTTCGATCAGCGTGGTAAAATAAGCTTCAAAAGCTTTGCGGACATAAGAACGGCCCGGCCACAAAAAAACATTTTTGGCCGTTTGCTGGGAGATCGTGCTTCCTCCGATCAACTTATTGCTATGCTGGTTTTTTTCGATAGCGCGTTCTATCGCTGTCAAATCGAAGCCGTGATGCTCCAGAAATAACTGGTCTTCAGATGCTACAGCTGCTTTTTTAATGTTGATGGACATGTGATCGAATGAGACCCAGGTTTTGTCAATCTTCCAGTCTTTTCCCGCAGCTTTACGTTCAAAACCCCGTTCAACCATCAACAAAGTAATTGGTGGGTTTACAAACCGGTACAGCAAAACCCAAAAAATTGTTACGCCAAAAAAGCCGAACAAAATTAGTTTGAAAAGATATTTAAAAAGACGCATGACAAGGCCAAATATAAATAAGAAAGGTGTCCGATTGCTTAGGCACCTTTCTTATTTATAATGCTAATTTTATGGTGATAAAAGAAGCATGTTTTGTCATTCCAATGTTTAAGAGGAATTTTTTAGCTATTTGATGAAGATTTCTCTATTCGTTCGAAATGAAAATGCAACATATCTTTCAGTCTTCCGGTTTTTTCTGTCTTTCCGACTTATGATTTTTACCGACTTTTTAAAATTATTCAGCAACTACCGTAAATGGAACTTTCACTTTTACTTCTTTATGCAGGTTCAGGTTTGCGGTATAATCACCAACAAACTTTGGTTCTGTATCGAAAGTAATTTTGCGGCGATCAACTTCAAAGCCTTGTTTTTTCAAAGCATCTGAAACTTGGATGGTATTGATCGCACCGAAAATCTTACCGCTTTCGCCTGCTTTTGCACCGATTGTAAGGGTAATGCCTTCCAAACGCGCTGCAATTGCATCAGCATCTTTACGGATTTTTTCTTGTTTAAAAGCAGCTTGTTTTAAGTTTTCAGCCAAAACTTTGCGTGCAGATCCGGTTGCCATACTTGCAAACCCTTTCGGGATCAAAAAGTTACGGCCGTATCCGGGCTTTACGTTTACTACATCATCTTTCTCACCGAGGTTCTTGATGTCTTGTTTTAAAATAACTTCCATTTCGTGTCTTCCTATTTTAGCGAATCAGCAACATAAGGCAATAAACCAATATGACGGGCGCGTTTGACAGCCTGAGCCACTTTGCGCTGAAATTTCAAAGAAGTCCCGGTCAAACGGCGGGGCAATAATTTACCCTGATCGTTGATAAACTTGAATAAAAAGTTTGCGTCTTTATAATCAATATACTTGATCCCGTTCTTTTTAAAACGGCAATATTTTTTACGGTTGTCCTCTACTTTAGGGGCGGTAACGTATTTAATCTGATCGTTTGCCATTATCTTGCTGCTTCCTCGGTTTTAGGTTTACGCTGATTAAAAGCACCGCTACGTTTTTTCTCGTTGTAAGCGATAGCATGTTTGTCCAGGGAAATAGTGAGGAAACGAAGCACGCGCTCATCGCGGCGGAACTCGGTTTCCAGCTTGTTGATTAGTTCACCCGGGGCCTTATATTCAGTTAGGTGATAGTAACCTGTAGTTTTCTTTTGTACAGGGTACGCTAATTTTCTCAAACCCCAATTATCCTCCTGGATAATTTCGGCTCCGTTATCAGTTAGGATTTTAGTGAATTTGGCGACGGCCTCTTTCGCTATTTCTACAGATAACAACGGGGTAAGAACGATTACTGTTTCGTACTGTTGCATTCTTTGCTGTTGATATTTAATGATTTAACCGCCAAAAAGCGGAGCGCAAATGTAGAAAGAAAAAAGTAGTAATCAAATCAGGATTTGCATATTTTATGCTGATAAAAGAAGTATGTCAGGAAATTTTCTGTATTATCATTTTTTAAAGAAGCAATAAAACTTTTCTGTTGCTAAACCAAGCATTTCCAAATCGCCTTTGCTATCGCCGTAAGCATAAATCTGAGTATAGGAACTTAAATCTAAAACAGCATTTTTTATCCTGTTTACTTTTTCCATTCCGTAACAATTTGCGGTTGCGAATTTTCCGGTTATGGTATTGTTCTCAACCGCTACTTGTGTTGCAAGCAATTCGATTTGATTTTCTCTTGCAAACTTGTTTAGGATTAGATCAAAGTTAGCACTGACAATATAAACTTTATGATTGCTGTTTTTATGCCATAAAATTTTGTTTAAAGCATCTTTTTTTACCCGTTTTAAAAAATCATTTTTATAATACTGTTGTATGGTAATTTTGAAATAATCAACCGGTTCTCCTTTAAATAACTGGCTGAAAATAATCTGTTTTGCTTTTTCGTTATTCCATACTTTCATCAAATACAAAATAAAAGCAGGAATACATGTAACTATTTTTAAAGGTGATAAACCAATTTTGAACCGGTAAAACAGGTAGTCCCAAAATATATCACGATTGGTAATTGTTCCGTCGAAATCAAAAAAAGCAATTGCTTTACTTTCGTTCATAAATGGCAGTTTGAAACCAGGGATAAGTATTTCCTAAAGGCAACATCCCAAGTTTAGGATGTTTGGTGATAAAATTATTTCTGATTAATTTGAACCCAATTTCAGCTTTTGGTTCGTTGGATCCCGAATATAATTGTTGTGATATTTCATATTGTACAGCAGGGTTCATATTGGTCATGGTGATACTTTTATACTTGTCTAAGCAGTATGGCCAGAGCGAAAATGAGATGGCAATTTTCTTGTCTTTTTTAGTGCTGTTATAAACTTTGATAAAATTACTGCGGAAAGCCACATCAGAAACTTTATTGTCCTGAGTATTAAAAAATAACAATGTTTTGCGGATGAAACCGGTGGAATTGACAAACAATGTCAGAACCAGGATTAAAGAAGAACCTTTCAAAATAAGATCAGTTTTTTTACGTTTTGATATTTCCGTAAAAACCACGAACAATACAAAGAAACAAAGTGGCCCCAAAACTAACATATTGTAATTCATTGGCATATCTTTGAATGAAAAGTAAGAAACCAAACCGATTAAAATTAAAAGTAGCCCCACGGAGATGAACTTATTTCTTTTCAACAAAACATATCCAACATAAACAATTGCAATCAGGAAATTAATAGCCAGAAAAGGCGCATAAGCATAGCTGACATAAAACTGGATAAAATTTTTGAGCCCGCCTGTACTTACTCTGTTGACAATTACATTTTGCGAATGTTTTTGCAAGTTATTTATCAACTCGATAAGGTGATATGGATAAAGAAAGGCAAAAATTCCGATCACAATTGCAAAACCCAGCAGTGTTTGCAAAATTGGTTTTGGTTTGAATTGATTGTGATAAGTAAGCAAACCAACAGTAATCACCATTAAATAAAATGTTGAAACAGGCGAAGTAATCAAATTTAAACCAACTAATAATCCATTGTTGAAATTGCAAAACCCTTTGCTTTGATAAACATTGTTCAGCAAAAAACATGCAATGAAAAATTTACAGAGCACTTCCGGCCGGCCTTCCTGAACGCCATAAAAAGAAAACAAAGCCATCAACCACAGAATTGAAAACAGATACAAGCTGGCAGAAGGTTTCAACCGGTTTTTCCTGATGTAAACCAAAACACTTATCAAAAGCACAACTATGCTTAAAGTATCTATAATGGTCAAAGTAACCATCATATTATTATAAAACTCTGGCATTAAAGTGTTTATAAAAGCAATAACATAAGGAAACAAAGGCGGATAAAACAGAAACCGGTGTTGTATTGGATCCAAGCCGGCATCGTAAAGCGGGTTGATCAACTGATGAAAATGGTTGATAAAATAAGCAGTAGGCAAAAAACAGGTGGAATCCTGGATAAAACCCGGATAGCCATTGAAGGCGTACAGGAAAGTAAGGTAAACATAAACGGAAAAAAGTACGGCTAATATTGTTTTCGATATGGACTTCATTTAATATAAATAAAAATTATAAAATTATTAGCACCGATACAAAAGACATTATGTAAATCAATTATAATATGATGGTATTTTTTACAGACAAACTATAGTAAAGAGATTAATATCCGCATATCTATTTATACATAGTACAAACACTATTCTTAGTTTCGCTTATAAACAGCAGTTTGAAACCCGGGATAAGTATTGCCTAAAGGTAATTTCCCAAACTTTGGATGCTTAGTTATAAAACTATTTTTTATTACTTTAAATCCAGGTTTAGGTTGTGGTTCACTAAAACCAGAGTACAATTGCTGAACCATGATATATTGTACAGAAGTATCAGGAGTTATCATAGTTGTCCAAACAGTAATATTTTTATACTTGTCTAAACAATAAGGCCAAAGCGAAAAGGTAAGAACAATTTTTTTGTTTTTATTTGTTGCATTACTTGCATTACATACTTTAATAAAATCTTTTCTAAAATCCTGATACGATACCTTGTCATTTTCTGTACTATAAAACAATAATATTTTCCGGGTAATACCAGCTGAATTTAAAAACAATAACAAAATGATCATTACAGTTGAATTTTTCAGAAAAAGCGGCAATGATCTTTTATTTAGAATCTTTGTGAATATCACAAAGAGCAAAAAGAAAGAAAAAGGCGACAACACAAGCATGTTGTAAACCAGTCCCATATTTCTAAACGAAAAATAACTGATAATGCAATTTAAAAGAGCAAATAAAAGAATACAAATAGTTTTGTTTTTTTTAATTAGTATATAATAAACATAACAAAGTGGAACCAAAAAATTTAAAATAAACAAAGGAATATATGGATTTGCAATATAATAACGAATAAAGTTTCCAAAAGCATCACTTTCCGCCCTATTAACAATTACATTTTTAGAGTGCTTCTGCAAACCAGCAATCAATTCGCTGATGTGATAAGGATAAAGAAATGTAAAACAGGTTATTACAATAGCAAAGCCTGTGATAGTTTGTATAACTGGTTTAAGCTTGAAGTTATTATTATAAAAAAACAAGCCCAGTTTAATAACCATTAAATAAATTGTAGAAATTGGAGAAGTGATTAAATTTAAGCCAATAATCAAACCGTCTGTGAAGTTATAAAAACGTTTGTCTTGCCTTACATTATTTAACAGGAAACAAGCGATAAAAAACCTTGAAAGAATTTCTGGCCGACCGTCGGTTATTCCATAAAAAGAAAATAAACTTAAAAGCCAAGCAATCAGAAAAACATAAAAGAATACATTAAGCTCTATTTTGGTTCTTTTATAATAAACGTATACAGTATAAAGTAAAACAGCTATACTAATAGAATCTATAATAGTTAACGCTACTTGTATATTATTAACAAAATCGGGCAGTAAATTAGTGATGAAAGCTACTGTATAAGGAAACAAAGGCGGATAAAACAGAAACCGATGTTTAATAGGGTCAATTCCTGCATCATAAAGCGGATTTATAAGCTGATGAAAATGATTGATAAAGTAAGCAGTGGGCAAAAAGCAAACAGAATCTTGTACAAAGCCTGGATAACCTTTTAAAGCAAACATGAAAGATAAAAATAAATAAACAAAAAGAACAGTAAAAATTATTGTTTTTAAAAAAATTTTCATTTGATGTATATTAAAATTGCAAATGTTAATAGCCAGCACGCAATACACAGTTGTATAAAACGATCATTAGTCAATATTTTTACCGGTGAACCACTTGCTTTTTTTACAAATGTAAATTGCAGATACCGAAGCAATCCAAGTAAAACAAATAATGTAGTAAAATAAGAGTATTCACCAAGCCTTAAAATTATCTCCGGAGATATAATATACATTATATAACAAACCAATAGAACACCGGTCAACATGGATAAAACTATTTGTAGAAACTCGATACTATAGCCATGAATGGATCTTCTTAATTGACTATTGGCATCTTTGGCCATTAAATATAGATCATCCATCCTTTTAGAAAGAGCCTGGAACATGGACAAAAGAAAAACCATAATCATCAGCCATTTACTGATGACAATACCAGAAGCCATACCACCAGCAATAACCCTTAAATTAAAACCAATACTAACTATGGTTACATCAATTAAAGCATAATTTTTAAGCTTGAGGGAATAAAGTACGTTTAAAAAGAAATAACATAAGATAACATAAAGTACTTCTACAGAAACGGTGAACGCTATCGCCGCGGCAATAACAAACAGTATAATTGCTAAAATGTAAGCTTCAACTTTTGATATTTTACCTGAAGGAATAGGTCTGTTTTTTTTTATTGGATGCTGCTGATCATAAGAAATGTCCATTAGATCATTAAAAATATAAATGGCACTTGCGACCAAACAGAAGGAAATAAATACAGGTATTGATTTTATAAATTTATCTTGATTTAATATTTCCCCGGAAAAAAAAAGAGGTAAAAAGATATATAAGTTTTTCAAATAATGGGAAACACGTAATAAGGGTAAATATTTTTTAATCATAAAAATTACATCTTTATTTATCGATGCAAGATATATAATTATATCTGTAAAAACAGCAAGTAAAATAATATAGCCAACAATTTAATTCAAACTTTCCAAAATAACACTTTTGTAGAAAATATCTGTTGCTTGGAGATAAGAAGTTGGATGGTAAAATTAATTTTTTAAATTAACTATTTTATTTCTATGTTTTGACAATACGGTTTCCTCTGATTTTATACCGATAAAAGAAGCATCAATATGGGTCAACATCAATACGGACCAAATTGCCTTTGCTGATCTTTTCCGTTTGAAATTGCAGGATTGTTTCTTTCAAAATATTTTTTACACGCACTATTGAAGTTCCTTCTTTTTCAATTTTCAAGATAATGGTTTTGATATAATAATTGCGGATACGGTTAATCAGCGGGAATTCCGGCCCAAGTACACGGCCACCAAACTGCTTTTTCAGTGCATTTCCCAAGTATTCTGCCTGATAGTGCAAAGCTTCTGCATTCTTGTGTTTTACATCCAATTGGATAATACGATAAAACGGCGGGTACTTAAATTGCATACGTTCGGCCATTTCCATCTGGTACATTTCCGCATAATCGTTTCGGATCACTTGGTCGATAATCCGGTGATGCGGATCATAAGTTTGGATAACTACTTTCCCTTTTTTGCCACGCCGCCCTGCCCTGCCGCTTACTTGTGCCAGCATTTGAAAGCTGCGTTCATTGGCACGAAAATCAGGAAATTTTAATAATGAATCTGCATTTACAATTCCAATTACAGTTACGTCCGAAAAATCCAAACCTTTGGCTACCATCTGTGTGCCAACCAAAATATCGGTTTTCTTATCTTCCAAGTCACTTAAAATATTTTGGAAAGCCATTTTGGTACGCGTGGTATCCAAGTCCATCCGGGCAATCCGGGCAGCAGGAAGCAACAAAGAAAGCTCATCTTCGATCTTTTCGGTCCCGTAACCTTTCTGTTCCAATTGCGCTGAACCGCAGGCCGGGCAAACCGAATAAACATCTTCCTTGTAGCCGCAATAATGACAATGCAATTTGCCGGTACTTTTATGCATCGTCAAACTCACATCGCAATTGATACATTTTGGCGTGAAGCCGCAAATTTTGCAAACCAGAAGCGGCACATATCCACGCCTGTTTTGAAACAAGATCGCCTGCTCCTTTTTTTCCAAAGCTGACTGGATATTTTCCATCAACACGTTGGAAAAATGGGATTGCATGGTTTTATTTTTAGTTTCCTCCGGGATGCTGACCACTTGGATTTCCGGCAAAATAGCATCACCAAAACGGATATTCAGTTCCACCAAACCATATTTGTGCTGCTGTGCATTGTAATACGATTCCAGCGATGGCGTGGCAGAACCCAGCAGCACTTTTGCCTGGTACAAAGTGCTGAGGTAGATGGCCGCATCGCGCGCATGGTAGCGTGGTGCCGGATCAAACTGCTTGTAAGAATTTTCGTGCTCTTCATCCACCACAATCAACCCAAGATTATTAAAAGGCAAAAAAACCGACGAACGTGCGCCCAGCACCACGCAATATTCTCCGTTTAAAACTTTGTTCCACACTTCCACGCGTTCATTATCATTGAAACGGGAATGGTAAACGCCGATTTTGTTACCAAAAAACTGCCTCAGCCGCTCAATAATATGTGTGGTAAGTGCAATTTCAGGTAGTAAAAACAGCACTTGTTTACCGCTTGCAATCATAGCTTCGATCAGCCGGACGTAAATTTGGGTTTTGCCGGAAGAAGTTATGCCATGCAGCAAAACCACATCTTTCTCCTCAAACTGCCGGTTGATCTGCTGAAATGCTTTTTCCTGATATTCATTCAGCTCAAATGTACTTTCCGTAGCTTCACCGCTGTTTGAAAACCGGCTGATGGTCTTTTCCTCCAGCCGAAAAACCTCTTTCTCCACCAAAGCTTTTAATACTGAAGCACTTACTTGTCCGGCTTCTTCCAGTTCTGCTTTGGTTACCTGTTCTTTTTGCTTGATCAGTTGCAGCAAGGCAAGCACGGCATCCAGTTGTTTCGGCGCACGTTTTTCCAGGATTTCAAACAATTCTTTCAACTGTTCCGGTTGCCGGTAAATGGGGTTTAAGCTGTAAAAAGAACGTTTACGGGGTTTGTAACGCTCCTGCACCTCTTCCGCAATATGGATGATATTTTTATTGAAAAGCAGCTTCAAAACAGGCATTACCGTTTTTTGCCCCAGCAGTTTGCCCACTTCGCTAACCGTTAGTTCCGGCTGGATTTCGAGCGCGTCCACAATCAGGAACTCTTTGTCGTTCAGTTCACTTTTATCAAAATCATAATCGGTATTTAAAGTGATCCTGGTTTCGCTGGCCAATTTCAAAGCAGCCGGCAAAGCAGCGTTCATTACCTCGCCAGGATTGCAGAGATAATAGTTGGAAATCCAGTCCCAAAAAGCCAATTGCTGCGGAGTGATGAGCGGCTGATCATCCAAAATATCCATCAAATATTTGGCTTCGTATTTTTCCGGTGCTTTTTCGCTGATGGCTAAAATGACGCCGGTGTAAATCTTGCTTTTGCCAAATTGCACCACCACTCTTTTGCCCACAGCAACTTCGGCAGCACGGTCAAACGGAACGCGGTAAGTATAATTTTTGGCGATGGGAAGCGGCAGGACAACTTCGGCAAAAAGGGTTTTCTTTTCAATATAAACAGAATCCGACAAGTCTAAAATCATGGTTTTTTAAGCACTCCTAACGCCAGCATCACCCAGCCTAAAATAAAAAACAAGCCGCCCAAAGGTGTGACCGGCCCGAGAAACCTGAGCCATTCCCAACCTAATAAATTTTGTGTGGCCAATAAATAAAGCGACCCGGAAAACAGCACAATCCCGAAAGTAAAAAGGTAATAGCTCCACTCTAATTGATTATTAAGCGGATTTAAGGCCGACAAAAACAGTAGTGCAAAAACGTGGTAAAACTGGTATTGCACGGCAGTATGCCAAACTTCCAGTTGGCTGGCATCCAGCTTACTTTTTAAAGCATGGGCGCCAAACGCGCCGGTAATAACGGCCAAAACACCGTAAATGGCAGCCGTAACGATAATTTGTTTGTTCATAATAGTTGTAAATCTAATATAAACAATCTCAAAATTACTTCTTGCCTCCACCCGCAATAATCTATTTTTGTTGCAAACAAATGAGATGCGGAAAATTATCCTGCTGACAGTCCTTTTATTTATTGCAGCGATAACGGTTACGGGGTTTTATTTTTCTAAAATCAGGCTGACGGGACAAGATACGGCAAACGTAATCAATCAGATCCCACATGATGCAGCTTTGGTTTTTGAGTTTAAAAACGACCCGGAATTTTATAACCTGTTTCAGGAAAGCAGCCTGCTTACTTCTTTTATCGGGCAAAAAAAAGCACAGGAACTGCAATATCTCCACGATCATTTGATAAAACAGACTGCTTTAGCTGCTGCTTTTGGCAATAGGAGCATTTTTATTTCGCTTCACCCCAAAATCAATTCTAAAACGATTGACTTGTTGCTGACCACAAATGCTGATGGGCGGGCTGATCTGCAGCAATCCTTAAATGCACTTGCCCGGCAAACCGGAGGAACCTTAAAAGCAGAAAAAATCGGAAACGAAATAGTTTTGCAACTCAATTTTCCTGCCCTAAAAGAAGTATTCTATTTCACCAATAACGCCGGGGTTGTAGCCGGAAGTTTTAGTAAAGGTTTGTTGCTGAGTTTTTTAAATCAAAAACCTGAAAATAAAATATTTGGTTTTACGCAATTGTCAGATCAGCAAAATAAAAACTCGATTGCTGATTTGTATGTGAATTATCAGCAGTTCCCGGTTTTGTTTAAGCAGTTGTTCCGCGGTCAGCAGGATGATTTTTTTCGGTTTTTAAGTGGTTTTCAGGCCAGTGCCACGCTTAGTTTGAATTATAAAAGTGATGCTTTGCTGTTCAACGGCTACACGCAAAGCGATACAAATGCTTCGGCTTATTTGTCTGTTTTTTTGAAGCAGCAACCCATAAAAAATACGATAAAAACAGTATATCCGATCAACACGGCTTCGGCGGTTAGTTTTGCTTTCGGACAGCCCTCAGCTTTTTTGAAAGCATTAGATGATTGGCAAACACGCTTGCACCAAAATTTAAAAGCAAAAGCATTGTTTAACCAGATTGAAAAAGAAACCGGCGTTTCCATTCAAAGTGTTTTCCGGAACCAGTTGGGAAAAGAGTTTGCCGTGATCACCACTTCCGAAAATGAAAAAATAGCGTTGATCAAAGTAAAAAACGGAGCAGAACTGGAACCTTATCTGCGCAATACCAGCTTGGACCCGGAAGCGGAGAAAACCCGTTTGAAGTACGAAAACGTGTTGTATTATTTGTTGGGGGAACCTTTTCTGTATTTTAAACAGCCTTATTTTGTGCTGATTGACAATTTCCTGCTGCTCTCCAACTCGCAAAACGGGATTGACCGTTACTTAGAAAATTATCACCAGCAGCATTTTTTGTACGAAGACCAGCGGTATTACACATTTAACGAACTGCTGGCAGAACAAAGCAATGTGTCTTTTTTTATCCATTTGCCCAATGCTTATCGAAATTTAAAAAGAAACCTGCAACCGGATTTTCCCAAAACATTCAACCCAAAAAACTTTGGCTGGGGCAATTATGATGCTGCTGCACTTCAGTTTACAGCTTCGGAAAATAAGTTTTATACCAACTTTTATCTCCGGCAAAAACAAACGGCCAACAGGGATTCGAGTGCTTTATAACCTGTTTTTAAATTTTTTAAGTAATATTTTCCTGTCGGGGATACTTCTTTTAACGCAGTAAAATCAGGAATAGGATTTTTCCTTTTTGTATATTTGGATCAGCTTTAAAAAAATCAGTTTAAATGGAAGAACTTTCAACCGCCGACCGCATGATGAAAAACATGGGCAACATGCACGAACTGGGCAGGCAGCAGGCTTTTGAACTTGGCAATCCTTTTTACGCACAGTTTGAAGAAGACGGCGGATACTACCGGAAAGAACTGCCTACGGGCGAAAATTTTTTAGTAACAGTAGAAATTATTTTTGATGAAAACGACATGCCGGTAGAGGTAAAAGATACTTTTATCAAAAAGTTTGAAGGCTGATGAAAAAGCCGGAATTTATTATGGTGGCCGGTTGTAATGCTGCAGGCAAATCTTCCTTCATTCGTACACGGCTGAATGAGATGGAAGGGTTTGAAATATTAATGACGGATGTTTATAAAGGACGTACCAAAGAACTCGTAAAAGATGCAATCAAAGTCCGCAAGGATATTTTAATTGAAACTGTTTTTAATGATTCCTCATTTAAAATTCTAGTTGATGAAGCCAGAAATACCGGTTATCAAACTAATTTGATAGTATTATTTTTAGATAACCTACAACAATCAATTGACAGGGTTGCTTTTCGCGAAATGCAACAATCGCGTATTAAAATTTCCGGCAGCAATGTAAAAATCAACTTTAACGAGAGCTTTAAAAATATTGCTACTTACTTTTTTTATTTTGACAGGTCTGATTTTATCTACACAGGAATTGGAGAAGTGAACCAGTTAATTATGACTTTTCAAAAAGGTGTCCTGATTGCCTATCATTCTAATCAATTGGATTATCCGCAGAAGTTTGCTTCTTACAGTTTACAAAAAGACCGTTTGACGGAACCTTTCTATAATATTATTACTTCTAATAAAGATTTTAAAAGTTTTACAACTACAGTTGAAATAGTATCTAAATTGAACTTATAAAAACTGTTGTTATAAAATACTTGTGATACTTCTTTTATCCTATAAAAATCAACAATATACAAACTTGTTTATCGTTCAATAGCAAAAATGTAATTTTATGACACAGGTTTTTCTGTTTTTGCATGATTAAGTTTCTGCTAACGCTGTTTCTGTTTTTTATCATTTTTTCCGCCAGCGCGCAGCAGTTCTCCCAATACAACACCGGTACTTTATTTGATTCTTTTGAAAACCCGGCACAACGGGCTTTCATTCCCGATTCGAGCAGGCAGTTTGCTTCTGATTTTTTTATTCCAAACTTCAGCAGCACAGGCAGTTTGACGGGAAATGGTCAGAACTCTATCCGGTCGCTGATTACAAAAGGGATTTACAACAGCAGCAACCTAAGCTCAACTTTGCAAAACCGCAACCACCTAAACGTTGCAGTAAACAATTATTGGTTTATGCTGAAAATGTACAACCGGCTGGATGGCGACCAGGAATTCGGTATTTCTGCGCAAACAAAAGTGGAAGGCCGCGGAAGCATAACCGATGAAACCCTACTCCTGCTCGACTCCTACAAGAACTTTGATAACGGAAGTTTTAACAACGATTTATTTAATGATCAGGCACAAGTGCAGGCGTATCACCAGCTCAGCCTTACTTTCAGGCAAGAGGTATCGCCTACTGTTGCTTTTGGGGTGAAACTGAGTGCGCTGTTGGGCGTTTATTACAACAAACTGGATATTTGGCATTCGGCGTTTTTTGTGGAAAAAGACGGTACGCAGGCCAATTTGATTTTGAAGGGAAAATATCAGTCCAGCTACGTGGGCAATTACAGGAAAAGGTATATTTTGGGTTTGAAAAATCCTGGCGCGGCCGTTAGTTTTGGTTTTCAGGCGCAATTGGAAAACGGCATTTTGTTACAGGGAAATATTAAAGATTTGGGTTTTATCCGCTGGAACAAAGAAGCAGTGACTTTTCAGTTTAATGGCTCAGAAAATGTTGACCGGATTGCAACAACTTCTGAAAACGACAGCCGGATTTTAACTGAAGCCGACAGCATAACCAACCACAACGGCAGCCAGCACGCATTTATATCGCCCGTTGACGGCAAGGCTGAATTTGCGGTCAGTAAAAAGTTCAATGTTTTTACGCCTGATTTTTATTATACGCCCAATTTAATCCTTTCCAAACATATGTTTTATAATGGTTTAACGGCTGCTTTTGTAAACCACTTCAATTATAAAAGCTTGTGGTTTACGGCGTTGGCTTCTTATAATGATGACCGCGTTTGGAATGCCGGGGCGCAACTGATGTTCAAATCCCCGAATGCCGAATTTTTTATCGGGACAGAACAATTGTTTAAATCGGCTCATTTTTTCAACGCCTCCAACACTGTTTACAGTTCTTCCGGCATCAATGCTTTCATAGGTTTTTCGGCGAAGTTTGGCCGTTTGATCGAACATCCGGCCAATGCAAGCTACATTCCAATGGGAGAAGAAAGAGGGTTTTTTAACCGGATGTGGACACGTATATTTAAAAGGTCTTATTGATTGTTTAAACTTTTTCTACCGTTAATTTTATTAATGCTTCTTTTATGACATAAAAAACAGTAAGGTTATCCCCCTTGCCCCCTTCAAAGGGTAACTATATACGAGTTGGGACAAAGAGTTTGGTCATAAAAAAGCAGGCTATTAAGTTATAATGCCTGCGTCAATCATCGTTGATAATTCAAGTTCTGTTTTATTTACATGTTCATCTTCATGACAAAAAAATAAATTACCTTCTCTGTTATCTTTGAAGACATCTTTAGCTTTTTTATCTGATAAACCGGTTAGATTATAATGGCATATATCGCCTTGTGAATCATCTAAATCAAACTGACACCCAACAGGTAATACGTTCTCGCTAAATTTGAAGTATATAGGAGGATTGGTGTGCTTGGGGAAGTTTTCTCTAATATGGATACACACTCCCCCAGAAATCCTATTTGCACATTCGCATGAGATAACCGAGATTCCTCCATTTCTGGACGAGTTTTTAAATGCAAGGCTGTTAAATCTTTTGTCTCTTCTTTCGTAGTGGTATAAGGATAAGATTCTAAAATAGTCCATCGCTGCCTTTGCTGTAAAAGTTGTTTCTTTAAATCGTTAATAGTAAAGTCGGCAGATGCGAAAAGCTCGTTATCAGATTTATCAAGTACAATATAATTTGGCAATTTATCTTTTTTGAAAAAAACTTCAACAGCCGAAGTATCGAAATACAACTTTACAAGTAGTTCGCCACTGAATCCAGGAAAAACATCAATAGAATAAATTAGATGGTCATATAAGAAAATACATATCTCCTTTGCATCATTAATTGTTTTTTGGTCAAAGGACTCACCCTCGCCATAATGCCATCCGTTGGTAAAGGATGAGAATTTTTCAATTTTATTAATAATAGAAGATGGGTAACAGTCATTGTCGTTACTCGTAATATACCAATTATTATCAATATTATTTCTGTCCATCGTTCCGTATTTTTGCTAATGCTTTATCTATAACGTCAATAGTCATTATTTCGTTTTCTGAGTTCTCTTCCAATCTCACAATAAGTTGACTTAATTGCCTGACAAGTGTTTTTGCGACGCTTAAAGAAAAATTTAAAACTGCAACTGGCTCATTATTTAATTTGGTAAGCATGACCACGTCAGCGTTTGTCATTCCGGTTAAAAACCCGTTAAAGTACATTTTGGGTACATTTGGGTCTTTATTAGCTTTAGGCAATTCATTTATATCAAACTCAGGGCGCGGAGTGTGTTGAAAGGATGCTTGCTCTTCAGGCATAAGTGATTTAGAAAAAGTAAATTTAAGACGCAATAAACGAATAGAAAAGCATAAAAACAATGCTATTTATCGTTTTACCTTAGTTTTACGGATTTTACAAGAAATTAGATATAAAAATATGTCGTTACTATTTTTATTTCAGGGGGGTTTTGTCCTTTGCAAAACTTGCCTTTATAACATCTTCAAACGTTCCTTTTATAGCAAGCTTTCTATCGTACTTTTCAGCACGTTTTTTAGATTCCTTTGGTTTATCCGGTTTCTCTTTCTCTTTTGTCATACAGTGAAATTAAGCAATTAACCTTTTATAAGTCAAGCGTTTTGCATCAGCGTTTTTAACTGCATCTTCAAAACGTACAACATCTAATATTTTACGGGTGTTATAGCGGTAACCAAATTCGTGAGCGTAACCGTGTAAGTGTTTAGGAGAAACATTGTGATAGATACCGATAATACCGCGTTTTAGCTGGCTCCAAAAGCCTTCAATGCTATTTGTGTGGATACCACCTGCACGTACATACTCGTTTACATCGTGTTTAACAATTTCGTGAATGTAAGTTTTATTTAAGCCGTTGTAAGCACCGAAACCATCGGTATAAACAATAGAACCAGGCGCAACGTGTTTATAAATAAAAGGCTTTAAGACCTCTCCATTGGCAATAGGAGAAACAGCCGTTACGATTTTACCATCCCGTTGCAGCATTGCGATTACAGGCGTTTTATTAATCATGCCACGTCCTTCTTTCAATGCTTTGCGTACTTTCTGGTGCTTATTAGCTTTTTTCCGCCCACGTAGGTTTCATCCACTTCAACAGTACCAGTCAGCATTTCCGGTGCGTTATCTGTCAGCATTTCGCGTATACGGTGCAATATAAACCATGCTGTTTTTTGCGTTACGTTTATATCACGGCTTAATTGCAAAGACGAAATTCCTTTTTTGTGATTAGTTGCAAGGTAAATAGCACCAAACCAGTAACGCAAAGAAATTTTGGTATTTTCAAAAATAGTCCCGGTGATAACAGTAAATTTCTTACCGCATTCTTTTGCTTTGCATTTATAGCCACGGTTAGTAATATAAGCACCAACGTTGCCACAATGAGGGCAGCAAGGTACATCATCAGCCCAGCGAGATTTTGCTAAATACTCGGTACAAGTTTTTTCTTCTTTGAAGAAATCAAGTAACTGGATTAGGTTTTTAAATTGAGATACCATTGCTTTGCTGTTTGCTTATACAAATATAATATTAATAACTTAATGGGACAAATTTATTTGAAAAATAGTTATAGTTTAGGACAATGGATAAATTTAAAGAGGAAATGTTAGAGGTTGCGGCCAAGTATAGGGGTAACGTACTAAATGAAGTAATATATTTAGAAAGAATTATAGATCGCTATATAACAAGACATTTTGTTGGAGATGATCCTGCAAAAGAGTTTGATTTACATGTAGCCGTACTTGGTAATAATAGAATGACATTAGATGCCAAAAAACAAGTCTTTGAGTATATAGCAGCAAAATATGATCCTATCTTTTTGACTAAATATAAATCGAGTCGGATTGTAAACCCAGATCAGAAAAACAATAAGAAAGAATGCAAACATCACAATTTACAGTCTGATATTGCTTACATTATAACGCAACGTAATATCTTAGCTCATTTTATCTTAGATGATAGAGAAGAAGCCAGAAAAAGACATATTGATGAGGTCACTTTTGTTAGGTTTAGAGACGAAGAAAAACCCTTTGACTTTGATATTCACAGCTACAACCAATTAATGTTTGTAATAATGGATGTTAGTATGTATTTTCTACAGAGGATAGAAAGTTGGGACACTATGCGCCCCTCTAATTCAGGTAGTGGCACCACATCCGAACCGTCAAAAGAGCCATAGTGTCCCAGCCAAAATTTCAAAATAAATATACTGATTTTAGACCAGACTAAAAAATAATTTAGATAAATAAAAATTATTTTTTCCTTGTCCCAACTCGTATATAGTTACCCTTCAAAGGGGGAATCTGCAAGCGTCGTATTTCTAAACAGGTTAAATGCTTGGAAAGATAGGCGTTATACTTACCCTCTTGAGAGGGGTTAGGGGTGTGTCCTTGGCAAATCACCAGTAAATAATACTATTCCTAAATGTTAAAAGTTTAAACAACTTCTTCATTAAGAATTGATTTTTCCGGCGATAAAATCTTTCAGGTAAAAAGGTTCAAAATAAGCCACATCTTCAAAAGCCTGCAACTTGAATTTTTCTGCCGCAAGCTGGGTCAGATCGGCAGCATCATTCAAAAAACCATCGATAAAAACAGCATTGGGTTGATCGCCCAAAACAACTTTGCATTTTGCGGCACCATCACCAAAGAAGATTATTTTATGCTGAACCAAAACTTCCTTAAAGCTTTCTGCATCAATTATTGCTGCGGATGTAGGTTGAACCTGTTTCAAATCCCGATTAAACAAAGCCGTATAAACTTCCATCCGGCGCGCATCGATCATCGGGCAAAGTAAAAAATCATCTTCGGTAAAATTTTGAAAACGAGATAAATAACCCGCTGCCATTGCCAGTAAAGTTGCTATGGCAATCAGCGGTTTATCTAAAGAAAAACACAAACCTTTTGCCGTGGAAACGCCGATGCGCAAACCGGTATAAGAACCCGGCCCGGAACTTACGGCCACTGCATCCAGCTCCTGGAACGATAATCCTTGCCCTGCCATAATTTCATCGATAAAAACAGTAATCACTTCCGCATGAATGTTTCGCTGGTCGATGGTTCTCACGGATAAAACTTTTCCGCTTTGCGCCAAAGCAACCGAGCAGGAAGTGGTAGAGGTTTCTATTTGCAGGATTAAACTCATAGTTTATGGAACAGGATCGTGGCCATGTGCGCCCCAGGGATGGCAGCGACCGATGCGTTTTACAGTCAGCCAGCCACCTTTAAACGGCCCGTATTTTTGGATCGCTTCCAGCCCATATTGTGAACATGTGGGCGTAAACCGACAGGAAGCACCCAGCAGCGGCGAAAGTAAAATCTGGTATATCCGGATCAGCAAGATGAAAAACCGGCTTAGTATTGTGCGGAAAAACTGGCTTAGCTGCTTCATTTCAAACCAGTTTCTCTGCTAATTGCTGCAAAACTTTTTGCATTTTTTTCATCATAAAAGCAGTATCATTTATTTCTTTCCCGATATAGGTAACCGAAAAAATGATCTGCTTTTGCGATGGTTCTAATTGCGGACGTAAATATTCCTGCTTTTGTAACCGGTAACTTTCGCGCATTTTCCGCTTTAATAAATTGCGGTCAACAGCTTTTTTGTATCGCTTTTTAGAAACAGAAAACAAAACTTTAACGGGAAAATGCTGCGGAACCGGATTGAATTGCCAACTGATTTTGTACGGATAACACAAAAAAGAAGAACCGTTTTGGTATAAACTTGCAATGAGTTTTATACCAGACAACCGTTCTTCTTTTGGTAAAGTATTCATGAAAATATTGGAAGCTAGTTTGTTATCATCAAAACCAGTCAACGAAACTTCCTGCACCTGTCAGGAAAAAGCAACCTGGTTTATGCTTTGTGGCGGGGTTCTGAAGATACGGACAGCTTTTGTCTGCCTTTTGCCCTTCTGGCAGCCAAAATCCTTCTGCCGTTTGCAGTTGACATCCGCTCGCGGAAACCATGCTTATTTCTTCTCTTACGCTGGGATGGTTGGAACGTTCTTTTCATATCTTTATCGGTATTATACGCTTTTTAAAACAAGAGCGCAAATATAGAGTTGTTTTTCCAAAATTCCAATGTTCAATTGGTTTTATTCTGAACAAATTATTGATCCTGACTGCATGATATTTTTACCTGGTAAAAGAAGCATTGGCACTTTCCTCCTCCTCACAATTGGTTTTTTCGGATTTGCACAGGAAACCAAAACTTACAAAATTTATAATTCAGCCACCCAAAAAATCATTACTTTAAATGAGCTGGTAAAAGCTTTGGCACAAACTGACGCCGTGTTTTATGGTGAAGAACATAACGATTCCATCGGCCATTTGCTGGAAGCATCGATCCTGAAAAAGCTTGCCGAAGCACATCCGCAGAAAGTTGCTTTATCCATGGAAATGTTTGAGACCGATTGCCAAACTGTTTTGAATGAATATTTATCCGGATTGATCCGCGAAAAAAACTTTGTAACAGATGCACGCTGCTGGCCCAACTATCCGGATTATCGCCCGATGATTGAGTTTGCCAAAAGCAACAAAATGCCCGTTATCGCTGCAAACGCACCTTCGCGTTATACTAATATGGTTAACCGTTTGGGTTTGCAGTCTTTAAACCAGTTAACTCAAACCGGTAAATCTTACCTGCCGCCTTTGCCAATTGATACGGCAACCGGTGCTTATCTTGCCAAGTTTGAAGAAATTATGGGCGGACATAGTTCAATGGGCGGAATGCAGATTTACCAGGCACAAAACTTGTGGGATGCAACAATGGGTTGGTCAATTGCTTCTTTCTTGAAAACATATCCCGGTTTTATGGTTTTCCAGATCAACGGCGGTTTTCATAGTGAAGAAAAACTGGGTGCAGTTGCACAGTTTAAAAAATATCTGCCAAATGCTTCTGTAAAAAATATTGCTGCTTTTGCTTCGGAAGATTTTGCGAAACCGGATTGGGGGAAGTTGGGTAAAACGGGTGATTTTATAATTATGACGGATGGTAGTAAATAATTAATCTTTATAATGTCCTTTTAGGGATAAAATGCTCAAAATAGAAATATCTCCGCTTGGTAATATTTCATAAATTAATCTGTGTTCATTAGTTATTCTTCTTGACCATTTTCCTGAAAGCTCATGTTTTAACGCTTCCGGCTTACCAATTCCTTCAAAAGGATGTTCGATAATATTACTAATCAGTTCACGAATCTTCTTTTGAATTTGTTTGTTGCCCGATCTGTTCCAGAAATCCAAGTCTTTAATTGCCCGGCTGGAATAGATTATTTCCATAAATCCTCTAATGGAATCTTAGTTCCTTTACCTTCTGCAATTTCTTTGCTTCCTTCTAATATTTTTGCAACAAATTCAGGGTTATACCCGCTTTTTTCTTCTTTTTGAAAAGCGATATTTAAAGCCTTTAAAACTGCCTCAACAGTAGCTAATTGTTTTTGATTTTTAGGACGAACGATTAAATTTTCCATAACGCGAATTTAAGATAATTCTATTTCTTTACTGCCAATCTTTATTGAAATTTTTCTTGTAAAAAACATCTGCCTAATGCTTCTGTAAAAAGTTTTGCGACTTATGCTTGGGAAAGGTTTGGTAATAAAGATTGGAAAAGGTTGAGTCAAATGTGAGATTTTATTATTGTTACCGATGCTTCGGTAGCCAAGTCTTTTTAATGCTGTTTTTATTACCCGAAAAAGAAACTAACTTTTATATATTTGTTTAAGAACCAAATTACAAAATGGAAACTATTTTGCTTCAAATCAATGACCATAATGCCTACAAACTTATTGAAGACCTTGAAGCACTGCATCTTGTTAAAGTTCTTAAAAAGGATATTCAGCCCAAAAAAAGTTATCAGAACGTTTTGCAGGTTCATTAAAACTTACGACCGCTCAATACAATAACTTCCAAAATTTAATATCCGAAAGCCGTTAAATAGAAGGCTTTATTGTTGTAAATGATGCTTCTGTAGAGAAATCTTTTTGACACTGTTTTTATCAATTATTCTAGTTAAAATAGATTGGAAATCTATATCTCAAAGATCGGGATTACAAATCCCGACCAGTGGAAATTATAAATCCCGACTAGTAGAGGTTTGCATCAATTTAAATAAACCTAAAACCAAATGACTGCCATTTTTTAGATGATAAAAGAAGCATAGAAAACTTATTGAACAAATTTTAAACAGGCCTTAACATTAAAATGTACATATCAAATCAACAAAAGATAACAGATTTAATCCTAAAAAACATCTCTAAGCATATTGATCTCAACAATGAAGAATCAAACTATTTTGCTTCCCTTATCAATCTTAAAGAAGTAGCAAAGAAAAATTTTATCCAAAAAGAGGGACAGCCTTGCAAGAAAATCAGCTATGTTCATTCAGGTGCTTTAAGAGCCTATCATATGGATAAAGAATGTAAAGAGGCTACAATTATGTTTGCCGTTGCTGACTGGTGGGTAACAGATATGTTTTGCTTTTTGAATGAAAAGCCTGCAATGATGTATATCGAAGCAATTGAAGATAGTTCTATACTTCAGTTAAGTAAAGAAAATTTAGAAGAACTTTTTTATAAAGTACCAAAGTTTGAGCGGTTTTTCAGGATACTCATGCAGAATGCTTATACAAGGGAACAATTAAGGATAATTGAAAACTTATCTTTATCTGCAGAAGAAAGATATAATAGCTTTTTAAGCAAATACCCACAAATAGCCAAAGTCGTTACACAAAAACAAATTGCATCGTATTTAGGAGTTACACCTGAATTTTTAAGTACACTCAGAAAAAATAAAAATAAAAAACAGGCAACTTAATATACCTTAACTTTTTCTATAAAATTACTTCCGTGCTTTACAAAAAAATAAACAAGAAATCATGTTAATACTTATTGCAGGACCATATCGAAGCGGCACCAATGACAATCCGAAATTGATGCAGGAAAATTTAAGTAACCTTGAGTCTGTTGCATTACCATTATTTAGGAAAGGGCATATCCCCATGATTGGAGAATGGGTTGCTTTACCACTAATCCATCTTGCTGGCTCTACCAAACCCGGCGATAACGCATGGGAAGAAGTGCAATATCCGGTTGCTCACCGGCTTCTTGAAAAATGCGACGCTGTTCTTCGGTTACAAGGTGCTTCCAAAGGAGCAGATGAAGATGTAAGAGTAGCAACAGAACGAGGCTTAAAAATTTATTATAGTGTAGAAGATGTACCAGATGCTTTACAATAAAACCCAAATTCAGAAAACCGAAATCCTTTCGGATAACTGGTACACTTTAAAGAAAAGTACCTACGATTATTTAAAGAGGGATGGTTCTTGGCAGACACAAAGCAGAGAAGCATACGACAGAGGTAACGGAGCAACAATTTTACTTTATAACAAGAACTTTGAAACTGTTATTTTGACAAGACAATTTCGATTGCCTACCTTTATTAATGGCAACGATACAGGAATGCTGATAGAAAGTTGTGCTGGTCTTTTAGATAAAGACAATGCCGAAGATTGTATAAAAAGAGAAACCGAAGAAGAAACAGGCTATAAAATTTCAACAGTAAAAAAAATATTTGAAGCATACATGTCGCCCGGTTCAGTAACAGAAGTTTTATATTTCTTCATAGCTGAGTATTCAAGTAACATGAAAATTAATGAAGGTGGCGGAGTTGCACATGAACAGGAGGACATTGAAGTATTAGAAATAAAATTTGACACAGCATTAAACATGGTTGATACAGGTGAAATAAAAGACGGAAAAACAATTATCCTTTTACAATATCTCAGACTTAAAAACCTCCTGTAAATTAAACATTCCAAATCTACAATTTAGATTTTTGCTTGTCTTGGTTTGTAATCTAATCCTTTGAACTTCGTATCTGTGATCCAGTAACTGTATATTGAAATTAAGCTTCTTTCAGGGACAAAAAATTAGAATATTAGTAAATAAAGATCGGTAATACTTCAACAGACCAGTTTCTAAATTTCGCTGATCGTAATCTGCAGGCCCACCTTTGATCTTAAGATTTTAAATCATGTTTGCTTGAAAGATTCTGGTCGGTTTTGTCATGCCGAATTTATTTCGGCATCCCATTAGAAAGATAATAAGTATAACTAAGTTTCAGCCTTTGATGAGATGCTGAAATAGATTCAGCATGACAAACTCATGCTTTTGAACACTCGTAATTATAAATCTCAACACCTGCTACTTTAAATCCCGCCCATACTTCTTTTACCCTATATTTTTTGTCCTGCCAGCAAATTCCGGATTTCGGTCAGCAGCATCTCTTCTTTAGTTGCTTTCACTTCAACCGGTACTGCTGCAGGCTGTTTCTTCTGGAATTTGTTAATGGCCTGAATCACCAGGAACAATGCCAATGCAACAACTAAAAACGAAATTAAAGCAGCTAAAAAATTGCCGTATTTTATGGCTGTTCCTTGTACAACCAACTGCGTTAGATTGGTTAACCGCGCTGCTTTTAATGCAGGAGCAAGAATGGCCGGCGTAATAATATCATCCACCAAAGAACTCACAATTTTACCAAATGCGGCACCAATCACGATACCAACAGCAAGGTCAATCACATTTCCTTTAAATGCAAAAGTTTTAAATTCGCTAACAAGTCCCATAGTTTTAGTTTTTAAATTTTGAATGTGTAAATTAATAACAATTCTCGTACAAGAACCTAAAATTTATGCTTTAAAAACAGTACCACAATTTTAGGTATCTCAATTTTAATGTATTTTTGGGCTTCTATATGTTAAGACAAAACCTACAACAAAAACTACTTCAAAAGCTCTCGCCCCAGCAGATACAATTTATCAAATTGCTGCAGGTGCCCACGGTTTCCCTGGATGCCCGCATCAAGGAAGAACTGGAGGAAAACCCCGCTTTGGAGGATTTGAGTTTGACGAACATGACGGAGCCGGTGGAGGAATATCCTGACCGCGACCCGGAAGACGATAATTTTAACAAAGAAGAAAGCAGCGGGGAAGAATCTGACGAGTTTAACATTGATGAGTATTTGCAGGAGGATAACCTGAACGATTACGGCAGCAAATACGATCAGAACGGAGAAGATGAGGAAGAACGCAAAGAAATGCCGATTGCGATACAAAATTCTTTCTTTGAAAACCTGCAAAACCAGTTGGATTTGCTTCCTTTGGCCGATAAAGATTTCAGGATTTGCCAGCAAATTATAGGCAGTTTGGACGATGATGGTTATCTGCGGAGGCCAATTATGTCTATCACTGACGACCTTGCTTTTTCTCAAAATGTGATGGCGGAAGACGAGGAAGTGGAAGATATGCTGAAAGTGATCCAACATTTTGATCCAGCCGGCGTTGGCGCCCGTGATTTGCAGGAATGTTTGCTGATCCAGTTGCGGAGAAAGGACGTACAAATTCCGGTGATCAAAAAAGCAATCCTGGTGGTGGAGCATTATCTGGACGAATTTACGCGGAAGCATTACGACAAGCTCGAAAAATCCCTGAACCTGCACGATGACGAGTTGAAAGATATTGTGGCCGAAATCTTGAAGCTCAACCCAAAACCCGGTGATTCCAACGAGATCAACACCAAGCAAATGCAAGTGATCCCGGATTTTCATATCCGCAATAATGATGGTGTGCTGATCCTGACCTTGAATGCCAAAAATGCACCGGAACTGCGCGTGAGCCGCTCCTACCAGGATATGTTTCAGCATTATGACAAGGCTTCTCAACGGGACAAAAAACTGAAAGAAGCTGTTCAGTTCGTCAAACAAAAGCTGGATTCGGCCAAGTGGTTTATTGATGCGATCAAACAACGCCAGCAAACTTTGCTAAGGACGATGAACGCCATCATGCAGTATCAGTACGATTTCTTTATCAGCGGGGACGAAAAAAACCTGCGGCCAATGATCTTAAAAGATATTGCCGACAAAATAGGTATGGATATTTCTACGGTTTCACGCGTGGCCAATTCCAAATATGTGCAGACCGAACACGGTACGTATCTGCTTAAATCTTTCTTTTCTGAAGCCATCCAAACCGAAAGCGGCGAAGAGGTTTCCAACAAAGAAGTAAAGAAAATATTGGAAGAAAACATTGCCAAAGAAGACAAACTGCATCCGTTAGCTGATGAAAAACTGACGGAAATATTGAAAGATTCCGGCTATAACATTGCCCGCCGGACTGTTGCCAAATATCGGGAACAATTGAATATTCCGGTTGCTAGGTTAAGGAAGGAACTTTAGATCGGTTGCGAGTTATAAGTGGTGAGTTGTAAGTGGTGAGTTGTAAATTTCAAAATGTAATAATGTGGAATTTGTTGGGCATAATTTCAATGCTTCTTTTAAGGCATAAAAATCAGTAAGCTAAGTTTCTATATCTTTTATAGAAGATACTTAGAATAATCCAAACACCAAATTTATAGGGCTAAAAGAAGTATGATTATAAATTTTAATTCTGAGGGATTTTCAAATATAAAGCTAAACTTGTTACTAAAACTTACAACGCATAACTTACAACTTAAAACCCTCCTCCTACCAAAACCTTCTCGGGCAAATCACTTTGTAAGCATTGTTCAACATAATGCCCAAAATAATCTCATGTGTGCCGTTGCTTACGGTATTTAAGTTTGAAGTTGTAAAATCATAAGCATAACCAAAGTTTAGAAAGCTGCCTACGTTGATCCCGGCCATTGCAGCAATCGCATCGTTCCTGCGGTACGAACCGCCAATCCAGAATTTATCCTGAAACGCCATTTTTAAATTCACGTCAAAAGTGCTTGGCACCGGGTTTACATATTTAAACATCACAGAAGGCAGAAGTGTAATATCTTCTGCCAAAAACAGCTTTACACCGCCTGTGATAAAATAATGCGGAACGGTTTTGCTTTGGTTGTAGGTGGAGTTGGAAGAGAAATACAGCGTTTGCGGCAAAACCTGCTGTGCAGAAATCCCAAAGAAATAAGTTGCAGAATAAGCCCAGATGCCTAACCCTAAATCGGGCTTCAACTGATTGGTGTTGCCATTGGCAATAGCCGGGTCCAAAGCATTTTCCAGCGTGATCTGACTGGTATTTAAACCAATACTGGCCAAACCTGCTGCCACGCCCACAGCTAAGTTCAAATTGTTGGTAATCCCTAAATGGTAAGCGTAAGTGATATCGTAATTGCTTTGGGTGATAGGCCCGGCCTTGTCCGAAACCACTGTTAAACCAATGCCGTGATGCGGTGCAGCAGCCTGATAATCCTGCACATAAGAACGGCTCATCGGGTCTTCGCCGTTTGCCGGCTGGCTCATCGCATCACCCTGAATAAATTTATTACCGATTGGTGTATGCGCAGTAAAATACATGGTTACCGGTGCGCCGTCTAAACCAGTCCATTGGTTGCGGTATCCGGCCTTGATATCCGTATAATTTTCGATGCCGGTGATAGCAGGGTTGATCAGGTAATTATTGAAAATATACTGTGTGTATTGCGGCCTTTGCTGTGCCCAACTGATGATCGTAACCAATAAAAATAAAAAAGTAAAATAGAGTGTTTTCATGTTTATCTGATAATCGTTATTGGCCCTGCTATTTTGCCCCTTCCGTTGCCGGGGCTGATGATGTAATAATACGTACCTACCGGCAATTCCGCCCCTTTATATCTTCCGTCCCAAGCAATTGCATATCCGTTTGAATAATAAACCCTTTCCCCATAACGGTTAAACACTTCTACTATTACATCAGGATAACTATCTAAATATTTTATATTCCAGTTGTCATTTATCCCATCATTATTCGGGGTAAAAGTGTTGGGGATGACCGGTGCTTTCAAAACTATAACCGTTATTTCATCTGCATTTGTACAACCATCGGCAGAAGTTACGGTAAGTTTATAAGTGGTATTGAGCGTTGGGTTGGCCACCGGATTTAAAATATTGTCTTGGTTTAAGCCGAGGGAAGGCGTCCATTTATAAGTCAGGTTATTACTGGAAACAATTGGCTTCAGTGTAACACTGCTGCCGTCCAGTAATAAAACATCCTTGCCTGCATTTACTTTTGGGGTCGGGCTGACAATGATTTGTTTGGAAACCGTATCGGCACAACCATTTTGAGCAGTAAAAATATAGGTAATGGTTTGCGTGCCGGCACCTGCAACAGCCGGACTAAACAAGCCGGAAGCATTAACACCTTTCCCGGAAAAAACACTTGTTCCTGCATAGCCGTTTATTTCGGCAGCCAGGATTTGGAATGGGCTGGTTTCTGCACAAACCTGGGCAGGAAGTGTTACCGTTACCTGCGGATCTGCTTTTAAGGTAATCATTTGCATCATTTCATCCACACAACTTGTTCCGGAATAAGTCCGCATCAAAATGGTATAATTTTGTGTTGCCGGCGTATGAAAAACCGGGTATTGGTGCCCGTACAATTTATCCGTTGCCGGGTTTTCATCTGTTTCAAACTGATCAGGATGATTGGTGTAATCGTAATACATAACCACTTTAGACAGGTTTCCAAAATCCAAAGTTGAAGTATTTCTGATAAAAACCTCTTGTCTGCTGCATAAACTGGCAGGATTTAGTACGGTAAAAGAAGCTTTCGGCACTGCTCCGTTCACTGTAAAACTCATGGTGGTATCGGCAGAACAACCATTGGCCGAAGTAACAGTCAGCTTAACCGCATACACCGCTGCTTTTGTGTACTTATGCTGAGGGTTTTTCAGGGATGAAGTATCCGGGTTGGCTGTTGTTGCTGCGGCATCACTAAAATCCCACAGATAAGTAAAGCCGGGTTCGGTATGATCGCTGATACTGCTTTTATCGGTGAAAATTGCGTAAGCATCAGAGATACAAATTTTCGGCAAAACAAAGTTTGGCACCGGCAAAGGATGGATTACAATTGCTGCAATTGCAGAATCACTGCGGCAGCCAAGATCAGTTACGGTCAGCAAACGGATAGTATAATTGCCGGCAGTTTTATAAATATGCTGAAAAGGGTTTTTATTGGTCAGCGTTTGCCTGGTCCCGTCGCCAAAGTTCCAAATCCATTGGTTAATGTTTCCTTCGGATGCAGCTGATTGATCTGTAAATGTTACTGCTTTGCTTGCACAATCAGGGTTTGAAACAGTAAACTTGGATACAGGTTTAGCATAAATATGGACCTTTTGAGAATCCGGGGAAGAAGTACAACCATTAGAATTGCTGACCAGCAAGGTGGTGATAAAATCCCCGGCTTTGGTATAAACGTGTGTTGGGTTTTGTAAAGATGATGTTCCGCCATCACCAAAATTCCAGGCCCAGGTTTTAATTGTTCCAACAACTACGGTACTTTTATCTGTAAAAGTCAGCGTATCCGACTGGCAGTTTTGTGCTTTTGCAGCGAATGCAGCTACCGGGTTGTCAAAAACTGTAAAGCCGATATCAATTTCTTCATAAGATCCGCAAGCATCCGCTATAGCATTAAAAGCTTTCACTTTCACGTCATATATTCCTGATTTAGGATAAACAACCGGTTTAGGATAATCATAAGTATAAAGCGTTTTGTTGTCCTTTTGCGTTTGGGCAACCAGCGTTGGGTTATTGTCGGTATAAACCGGATCGCCATTTTGCGGTGTCCAGATCAATTGTTTGGTTTGATAAGGCAACGTAACTTCCAGTTTTACATTTTCGCCAACGCAAGTGCTGGACAAAGTGTCGCCTGCTATGCTTTTTACCTGCACAAATTCATTGAGGTTTTTCAAATTAGTCCCGGCAGAGTAACCATAAGATTCGGCATTGCCAAAGCCGTAGGCAATCGCATTAAAACCATCGGAAGCCTTGATGTTATGCGTGCCGGAAGAAACCGGAAACTGCCCGTAAGAATAAGCCGTGTTTCCGGGAACTGGTTTAAACCCGCTTGCCGGTACAGTGCCGTCAATGGTAAAACCGGAAGCCGCTTTAGCAGAAATAATAACATTGATATAGCTTTGTAAAATTTTATACGCTGTTGGTGAGTAAAGCGTTACGTTATTGATAATCTGTTCAATCGGGTTAAGGTAGATCATCTCCGGGTCGCCGACATCGGCACCCGGAGGCGGATTATTAGCATTGGAGGAACCCACTTGCGTTATCGCGTATTGTACAACCTGTATGGGTTTATCGGCACTGATCACATTAGGCGTTGTACTGTTAAACTCATAATAAAAACCATTGGTAAAAGAAGCATTGCTTAAAACTGTTCCGTTTAAAGTTACTTTGGTTCCTGGATCACTGATGACGATACGGAAAGTATCATAAGGGCGGTTGCTAAGCGGCGCAGTTACATAATTTTTTCCCCAGGAAGCTGTCGGATAAGTTTGTTGAAAAAGATTATCGGACGACATATTTGGCCCGTTGCCAATAAATATTTTACTGCTTCCGGAAAAAACTGCAATTCTTTTACAAACATTCGTTCCGGAACTAACAGAACGGATGCGCGTGCCGGTCAAATCTGTAGCTGATAACCCTTGATAAACCTCTCCTTTTTGCAAAGTCAGGGTAAATGCTTGATTAGCCTGTTTTCCGCTGTTTAGTGTAGCGGCAGGTGTAATTTCAACCGTTGTTGTGTCTTCCGTAGCAACCACCACAAAGGCCGAGTACGAATTTCCCTCGTTTGACCGTTGAAGGTAGTTGATCGAGTAATAATCTTTTGCCAGGGTATTTACAGGTAAAACCAAGGTGGCGCCCGAAACATTAGATGCATAAATATGGCCGTAAACTACAATCGGGTTTGCGGCAGTAATGTGTATCCCTTTTAAAAACTGCCCTTCAGTGGCTAAAAAAGCACTTTGCGGCATGGTAACCGTAGTAACCTGGTTTGCATTAACGGTAAAGCTTTGCGAGAAACTGCCATCCGCAACGCTTACAGTGCCGCTTGTTGTAATATCCGAAGTAAGGTATAAACTCATTTGGCAAGGTATATTGCCCGTTATGCCCCGGACATTATCCATATAAGCCACCCAAAAATCCGTTCCTTTATTAGTTTGAGAAAAGGCAGGACAGCTAAAAGCAAGCAGCAGGCACAAAGAAAAAATACAATAAGTAATTTTTTTTATCATGCTGTTTTTATCACCTTAAATTTGCTGTTTACGGTTTATACTATTATTGCAACCTATGCTTCTTTTACCCGTACAAATAAGAACAAACCTGAAAAGTCATGCTCATCTGTTCGCTGATATTTTTCCTTTATAAAAAGGTTTTTTCAGCCAAAAAAACTTCCTAATCTACTAACTATAAATTGGTTTTAATTATAAAATCCTAATATTTAAATTTGATATTTAGCACATCTGATTACTGTTAAGAATATTTTTTGGAGAGATGACCCAGCATCAAGCTTGTTTTATATTTGTTGAATAAAGCAAACCCCTTCCTCAGATAACCTAAAAAAACATCCGATAAAAACAGTATCAAAGTATCCCTTTCAAAACCACCCAAACATTTTGCGCCACAATTTTGGCACCTTTTGCAGTTGGATGGATGCCATCGCGCTGGTTCAGTCCTCTTATTCCCGCTACGTTTTCCAGTAGGAACGGCACCAATTGCATATCGTTCTTTTTGGCCAGCCTAGGAAATATCTTTTTAAAATCACCCGCGTATGTTCCGCCCATATTTGGCGGCACCTGCATCCCGGTCAAAATCATTTTCACGTTTGGATATTTCGCTTTTACCTGGTCGATGATGGATTGCAGGTTCACTTCTGTTTCCGCTACCGGGATACCGCGCAGGCCATCGTTCGCGCCCAGTTCCAACACAAAAATACTGACCGGCTGTTTCAGCAGCCAGTTGATCCTGTTCTTGCCGTCCGAAGTGGTTTCTCCGCTTAAACCACCATTAACCACTTTATATTTAAGTTTCAGCGAATCGATATCTTGCTGGATAATAGAAGGAAAAGCCTGGTCCGGATCATCCAAACCGTAACCGGCCGTCAAACTGTTCCCAAAAAACAAAATATTTTTTTGCTGCGAGGTTTGGGCCGATGCTTCTTTTACCGTATCTTTTTCAGTATCAGGGTTTTTCTTTGCGTTATTTCCGCATCCGCAGAAAGAGAAAATTAAAATCAAAGACAGAAAGGAAAAAACTTTTTGCATAAAGGCGTAACAAATTTTAGGAAATTGTTTCTTAAACATAAGCCAGACATTTAAGTTTAGCTTTAAATGTATCTTTCTCCATATTTAATCTTTCAATCTTTTGAACAATATCCTCAAAATAGAAAACCTCAGCAAAACGTACAAAAGTGCAGGTAATACTTTAACAGTCCTCAACAATATCAATTTTTCGGTGGAAGAAGGTTCCACTTTTTCCATTGTTGGGCCTTCGGGAAGCGGAAAAACAACTTTGCTCGGGCTTTGTGCCGGGCTTGACCGATCTACTTCCGGTTTAATAGAATTGAGCAATATCCGTTTGGATAATTTAAGCGAAGACGACCGCGCACAAGTTCGTAACCAATATGTAGGTTTTATCTTCCAGAATTTCCAGTTGCTGCCAACGCTTACTGCTTTAGAAAATGTAATGGTTCCTTTAGAATTGCGTGGCGAGAAAAATTCGCGTGCGCGGTCTATGGATTTACTGGATAAAGTTGGATTGGCAAACAGAAGCCATCATTATCCGACACAACTTTCCGGCGGCGAGCAGCAACGGATTTCTTTGGCACGCGCCTTTTCCAATCAGCCAAAAATATTATTTGCGGACGAGCCAACCGGAAACCTGGATGCCGAAACCAGCGAAAAAATGGTGAAGCTTTTGTTTGATTTAAACCGCGAAAACGGCACCACGTTGATTTTGGTAACCCACGATATGGAACTCGCATCCAAAACACAGCGCATTATCCGTATCAAGGGCGGCAATTTAATTTCCGACGAGAAAACTGCTACAATTTAAATGCTTCTTTTACCGATACTTTTTTTGAATGACAAATTTACAAGGTCATCCCCCTTGCCCCCTTCAAAGTGGGAACCTGCAAGCGTCGTCTGTCAAAACTGAAATATCAAACTGGAAAGACAGACGCTATACTTCCCCCTTTGAAGGGGGTTAGGGGGATGAATGCAATTTTCGCCCATTAAATAGTACCTTTTTTTAAACCAAAAGCTTAAAAAGCTTTACTGATTTTTTTGAATGAACAACGAACCTGTTAATTATAAAAGGCCGATCCAATTTGGCTGGTTGCTGCAAATGGCTTGGCGGGACAGCCGGAAAAACCGCTCGCGCCTCTTTCTTTTTATTTCTTCCATCGTGCTGGGGATTGCTTCATTGGTTGCCATTTACTCTTTTGGTTTTAATTTGAGGCATGATATTGATAACCAGGCAGCAGAATTGGTTGGTGCCGATATGGTGATCTCCGGAAATAAACCTGTTTCTCCGCAGGTCAAAACGTTGATTGATTCGCTTGGCGACCGCAAATCTTCCCAGCGCAGTTTTGTTTCTATGGTTTTGTTTACCAAAAACCAGGGGACGCGTTTGGTGGAAGTCCGTGCGCTGGAAGGTGCTTTCCCTTATTATGGTTCGATAGAAACCACACCGGTTTCGGCAGCAAGCACTTTTAGGAAGAACAAACAAGTGCTGGCCGACCGCAACCTAATGCTGCAGTTCAACGCCCATCCCGGCGATTCTTTAAAAATCGGGAACGTAACTTTTGCCATTGCCGGCATCTTGGAAAAAGCACCCGGCCAAACCAGTTTAGCTGCTTCCGTAGCACCGGTGGTTTATATGCCGCTTGCCTGGTTGCAGCAAACCGGTTTAATGCAACGCGGTAGCCGGATCAATTACAGCTATTATATCAAATATGACCGGCAGGAAAACATTGAAAAACTGACCACCAAGATTGAGCCGCGGCTGGATAAAGAAGATTTGAACCTGCAAACTGTTGCTTCCCAAAAAGAACAAACCTCTCGTTCTTTTGAAGATCTGACCCGCTTTCTGGCTCTGGTTGGTTTTGTGGCATTGCTGCTGGGTTGCATCGGTGTGGCCAGTTCCATCCATATTTACGTGCGGGAAAAGCTGCAAGCCATAGCGATCATGCGTTGTTTGGGCGTAAAATCTACCGAGGTTTTTTTAATCTACCTGATCCAAATCGTGGTGATTGGTTTTATTGGTTCTGTGATTGGCGCAGCTTTAGGCACTCTCATCCAGCAAGTGCTGCCGATTGCTTTCAAAGATTTTCTGCCGATTGCTATTACGGTTGATATTTCCTGGGCTTCCATCGGAACTGGCATTTTGCTTGGCGTGGTTATTTCCCTGCTTTTTGCTTTGCTGCCATTGGTTTCGGTGAGAAATATTTCTCCGCTCAATACTTTACGTGTATCAGATGAATCTACAGATACAAAACCTGATCCGCTGAAATGGCTCGTTTATATTTTGATCCTTGCTTTCATCGTCGGCTTTACTTATCTGCAATTAAACAACTGGAAACAAGCCATCGCTTTCACCGGTTTTGTGCTTTTAGCCTTTCTGGTGCTTACCGGTTTGGCCACGTTTATTATGTGGCTACTCAGAAAGTTTTTGCCTTTATCCTGGAGTTATTTGTTTCGGCAAGGTTTTGCCAATTTGTACCGGCCGAACAACCAAACTATTATCCTCTTGGTTTCTATTGGGTTAGGTACTGCTTTTATAAGCACTTTATTTTTTATCCAATCGATTTTGTTGAGCAGGATTAATTTGTCTTCCGGCGGCAACCAGCCAAACCTGATCCTGTTTGATATCCAAACCACGCAACAAAAACAGGTAACCGATTTAACCAAACAACAGCATTTGCCGGTACTGGGAATGGTGCCGATTGTAACTATCCGCTTGCAGGAACTGAACGGAAAAACGGCTGCATTTTATAAAAAAGACACCGCTTTAAAAATCCCCAATCCTGTTTTTAGTCGTGAGTACCGGGTTTCCTATCGTGATTCGTTGGTTTCTTCGGAGAAAATTACGTCTGGAAACTGGATTGGCAAGGCTGATGCAAATGCAATCATTCCGATTTCTATCGAAGAAAAATTTGCCGGCCACAACCACTTGAAAATTGGTGATAAAATGTTGTTCAACGTGCAGGGCGTAAACATGGAAACCAAAATTGCAAGCTTTCGAAAAGTGAACTGGAACCGTATCCAAACCAATTTCCTGGTGCTGTTTCCTGCGGGCGTTTTGGAACAGGCACCGCAATATTTTGTGTTTACCACGCATGTTCCTTCCGCCGCAGCTTCTGCAAAATACCAGCAAGCCATTGTGAAGTCTTTTCCCAATATTTCTATTATTGACCTGGCTTTGGTGCTGAAATTACTGGATGATATTTTAGGGAAAATTAGTTTCGTGATCCGTTTTATGGCTGGTTTTAGTATTGTTACCGGTTTAATTGTGCTGGTTGCTTCCGTGCTGATCAGCAAATACCAGCGCATCCAGGAAAGCGTTTTGCTGCGGACTTTGGGAGCCAGCAAAAGACAAATTTTAATCATCACCGGACTGGAATATTTTTTCCTGGGTTCCATTGCGGCTTTAACCGGCATTTTAATTTCCATTCCCGGAAGCTGGGCTTTGGCCAAATACAGTTTTGATACACCGTTTTCACCGCCGCTGCTGCCGGTTATTATCTTGTTTTTTGTGGTGGCACTGGTTACTGTTTTTATCGGACTTTTTAACAGTCGTGGTGTTTTGAACCGGCCGCCGCTGGAGGTTTTACGTTCGGACGTGTAACCGAAATTTATTTTCGATAAAAATAAAAAAAGGTGTAACCCCAAGCATTTACTTACCGTAGAAGTAAGTGGTTTTAGAATTATTTGGTTAATGTTCTGTTTTAGTTAAAATCCCTGCTTTGCGAAAGGCGGGGATTTTTTTGTTGGCAGAACTTTTACCTTATGCTGTTTTTAAGCATACTTTTTCAAAGGTTAGTAGTATGTAATTTATCTAAACAACTTTAGAAAATACAGTTGTATTGACGCAATAACCCAGCATAATATGCTCAATGCGTATATTATGCTGGGTTTATAATAAGTTGGAAATTGAAAAAATATTGATTACAAGAGGGTTAGCCTTTTTATTAATGTATATTTTTAATAAAAAGCTTTAACTAAATTTATACTTTGCTCATAAAACATGCATATACCTATGAGGTTGTGTGCCATGAAGCACACACCTATGAACTTAAAACATTGAAAACTATTTGCCCACAATTTCTTTCCTGAAATGAATACCCCAAGTTAGCAACTCGTCTAAAAGTTTATTCATTGAATTACCAAGTGGCGTTAAAGAATATTCAACTGTTACAGGCATACTATCATACAAAGTGCGACTGATGATTTTGTTTTGCTCTAACGCCTTTAATTCCTGCGACAACATTTTTGGAGAAATATCACCAATTTCTCTCTGTATTTCTCCAAATCGCTTATTGCCATAAGTTAATGATACAATAATAGGAATCCGCCATTTACCCTGAACTACGTCCATTGTGTCTCTTGCAGCTTGTAATTTATAATGACAAGCCACTTTTGTTACTTCTACTGCCATTGATGCTATGATTTACTTACTTCCAGGTAACTACTTACCATTAGGTAACAGCTATAAATAAGAAAGTAAAGGTAATTAGTTTTACATCTTAAATATGAAATAATGAAAAAAGTATTAAACATTATAGCAAGTCCGCTTGGAGATTTATCCAATAGCAATAAACCGGGTAATGCCTGACTTTTTGATAATTAAAGCAATTGATAGTATCACAATTTAAGTATAAAAAAAATGAGTAAGAAAAAAATTCGTGTTGGATTTATAGGTCTGCATCCAGATAGTGGTTGGGCTTCAAAATCACATATTCCCGCATTGAAATCATTAACCGATGATTTTGAAATTACAGGCGTTGCCAACTCAACTTATGAAAGCGCAAAGAATGCCGCCAATGTATTGCAAATTCCGATTGCTTTCGAAAATGCACAAGCATTGATACAATCATCAGAAATAGACCTTGTGGTTGTTACAGTAAAAGTAACCCATCATTTTGATTTGGTTAAAAGTGCATTGGAAGCCGGCAAACATATTTACTGTGAGAATCAGCTTGGAAATGGCCTGGAAGAAACCAAACAATTAGCTGCGTTGGCTGCAAGTAAAGGTGTAGTGGCAGTTGTAGGTACGCAAATGGTTGTTGCCCCGGAAGTGCTTTATTTACAGCAACTCATCAACGAAGGATATGCAGGAAGAATATTGTCCACTACATTAATTGGTTCGGGGGGGAAACTGGCGGGATGAAACCGTTGCCGCAAACTATTATATGTACGATAAGTCTCTTGGTGCAACAATGCTGACAGTTCCATTAGCACACACATTAGCAGGCCTTACCAAAGTGTTGGGCGGTTTTGACAGACTAAAAGCCCAAATGAATAACAATTTTACAAGCGTGAAACTAACAGATACCGGCGAGGTAAAAGCCAAAACAGCAGAAGACCAAATAATGGTTATTGGAACATTAAAAAATGGTGCAGCTATTTCAGTTCATTATCGGGGTGGTGTTTCCAAAGGGACAAATCTTTTGTGGGAAATTAACGGAACTGAAGGTGATATTCAGGTTACAGGAATGCTCGGACACGGACAATTAGTGCCACTTTCCATTCGTGGTGCAAAAGGCGATGAAAAAGAATTACAACCTTTAAACCCACCTGCAGCATTCTACGAAGGCTTGCCTGATAGTCCAATGGCAAGAAATGTAGCTAATGTGTACAAAAGAGTAGCTGAAGATATCAGGAACAACACTCGCAATGCTCCTGATTTCAATGATGCCGTAGTATTGTATGAAGTTTTACATTCAATAGAAGAGTCGGCAAAAAGTGAATAAAAAATTATTTTAAAATAAAAGCATGTTTAGATTTTATTTAGATAAAAATGGTAATGCTTCTTTTATGCCTATAAATTTTGTTTTTAATAAGAAGAAATCAAAAACGATAACAAGCCGATGGTTTTTAGGTGATAAAAGAAGCATATAAAATACTTTAAATCAAATTTAAACAGGCTTTAAGTAGCAACAATTATGGTACAAATAATAAAAAAAGCGGAACAATATAATGAGGTAATATTTGGAAACCGTTTTTTTGGCAACAAACCCGTCTATAACGGGCAAGGCAATGTAAAACCCTATTCAAGTTTATTTTATTGGAATCATGGTTTTGCAAAAGAAACCATTGAGTTTCCACTGCATTCACACCAGGGTTTTGAAATAATGACTTTCATATTGGAAGGACAACAGGAGCATTACGACACAACTACAAAAGTTTGGACACCTTTACAAGCCGGCGATTTTCAAATTATTCAATCTAACAGCGGTGTCCAGCACGCGGAAAAAATAACAAAAGGAACCAGTGCATTTCAAATATGGTTTGACCCCAATTTCCATGAGGCAATCAAAGAAAAACCTGCTTATGCGGACTATCACAGTGAAGATTTTGAAACAACAACTGAAAACGGAATTAAGACAACAACTTATGTCGGTGGATACAACAAGGTATATTCAATGACACCACATTTAACTATTAAAAAACTAACTTTCAACGAGCAAAAAAAAACGAGTTTGGAGTTAGACAGCAATAGTAGTTATACTTTTTATGTTTTAAATGGAAGCGGTTTGGCAGACAACCAACAAATTGAAAAAGACGATACTGTTAGACTTTCCAACACCAAACAACTTGACATAGATTTTTTAGGCGAACTCTTTTATATTGAAACGCCTACACAACTTGACTACAAACCAGTGTGGACAGTATAAGCGAAGGAGCAGAGAATTATAACAGATAGGTGTACAGCAGAAAGCAAGTGCTGATAGATTGTAATGGAATTTATACCCGAACTAACCCTTAATATCTTACCAAATTCTCATTTTGACTACGAAATCCCTTAATTAGGTTACATCTGCTTTTTGACAGTTGTGCACCTTTGCAAAAAAAAAAACAGAAATATGAACATCGTATTGACAGGTTCTTTAGGGAACATCGGAAAACCACTAACCCAGGAGTTGGTGCAAAAAGGACATTCGGTTACTGTTATCAGCAGTAACCCTGAAAGACAAAAAGACATTGAAGCATTGGGTGCCAAAGCCGCCATCGGCACCATTCAGGATGTTGATTTTCTGTCGGCGACTTTCAAAGATGCGGATATCGTTTACCTGATGGAAGCGTGGGAAGGGATAGGGAATATGTTTGACAAAGATGTTGACTTTGTTGCTGAGTTTAATCGGATCGGCAACATTTACAAACAAGCTGTTGAGCATTCCGGGGTAAAGCGCATTGTGCATCTAAGCAGCATTGGTGCCCATACAGATAAAATAAATGGCAGTCTCCTTGTTCATCATAACGTAGAAAAAAATTTGAAACAGCTGCCCGAGGATGTTTCTATAAAATTTATGCGTCCCGTTGGTTTTTATACCAATCTATTTAGATTTATGCAAAGTATAAAAACCCAAGGTGCTATCGTGCAAACCTATGGTGGCGATCAAAAAGAGCCTTGGGTTTCACCTTTGGATATTGCGGCTGCCATTGTTGAGGAAATGGAAAAGCCTTTTGAAGGCAGGACAATCCGTTACATAGCAAGCGATGAAGTTTCGCCAAATGAAGTGGCTAAAATTTTAGGCGGGGGCCATCGGAAAGCCAGATTTGAAATGGTTGGTAATTCCTGATGAACAACTATTGAAAGGTATGTTATCAACAGGAATGAACGAATGGATAGCCAATGGTTTTGTTGAGATGCAGGCAAGCCAGGGAAATGGTGTGTTGTACGAAGACTATTATCACAACCAGCCAACATTGGGCAAAGTGAAACTGGCGGACTTTGCTAAAGACTTTGCACTGATTTATAATAACTAAATTAAGAGGCTTTTTAAATTTCTACAGTAATAATTTGTAGGGCTTTTTTATGCCTGTAAATTTTGTGGTTAAATGTTATCCTGGTACAAAAATAAAACCACCAATGATTTTTAGGTGGTAAAAGATGCATGAAAATAAACCGTTGAAATTTAAACAGAATCTAAACATAAATTTAACTTTGGTTTCAGCTGATGGGTTTCAAATACCAGTTCTTTGCCCAGCTCGGAACGTTAGCGGTAAGGCAAACGACAACTGAACACAAATATTTCAATCAGAGTTATTCACTGTATTTAAACAAAAACATTGTGACCAATCAATTCAAAGATTTGATTAAGAATGCTTATTCTGCTTTCAACTCCACTAGTCAGGATTTGCAATCCGGTCTTTTGAGCTATGGATTTCTAATCCAATTTATAAAAGTTCTAATTCTATTTTAAAAGTCACACAATTTTTATACGGTAAAAGAAGTATCATGGCCAATTTAAGTGCTGATGATGGCAAAGAAACATTAAGTGCTTATACTTTAGGTAGACATTTGATGATTATCCAACTAAATAAGCCCAATTTCTTACCAACAAATATTTTAAATCATCACCTTTCCTCATTTTGGCTACACCATTCTTCAATTAGGCTACACTTAAAAAATATCAACAGCTAACCTTTGTACTTCAATTTAAAACAAAAAAATGAAGACAATTTTCATTACAGGAGCCTCAACAGGCATAGGAAAAGCAGCAGCAAAATTATTTGCTGCAAATGGTTGGAAAGTTATCGCAACTATGCGTAAACCCGAAAGCGAAACTGAATTAAACTACTATCGGCTGAAGGCCGATAGATTTGTTATCGACTGAAGTCGACTTTAAGCTTATTCACTAATTGTAAAGTCTTCGTCTTTTGGATCTTCATCCTGGTTTTTTATATATTCCAGTA
>JAABUP010000389.1_pt1 | contig 99063 bp, 97 predicted proteins | sample 5559201 | NCBI WGS metagenome assembly JAABUP01 (sample SAMN10711887, study PRJNA513373) | rock metagenome | isolation source: Antarctica rocks | place: Antarctica | reverse complement strand
CGCCCCATGGTCGACGGCGACCTCATGGGCCGAGCTTTCCCAACCTTTGAGATGGTAACACCGTATGTCTTCAATGAGGATATCAACCGCCTGCTTCCAGCGAGCCTTGCAAGCGGCACCGGCACCAACATGATTTTAAAGAGTGCCCCAGAGCACAGCGGCTGTGGATAGCGTACTTAGAGCTTGCTGCGTGACCATGGGGTGCAACGCTTTTGATGGTGGACCAGTCGACCACCAACTATCGGTTTGGACCAGTTGGTTTGGATGACTAAGCAGTTGGTTTGGGATTTCAACCAACTGGTTCAACATCTGAACCAACTGGTTGGACTGTTAGTTGGAACGGTTTGTAGATCCTGACGAAATAGGTTTAGCGCAGCCCTATAGGCTTAAGCCCTATATAGAAAAGTAGCAACACCACTATACAAAATCCGGATACCCTGACTAAATAGGCTTAGCGGCTCTCGGTTACCCAGCCCTACGGCGGGAAAACTGAATTTAATGATATTTACCACTTTTCGGAAATCCAATGCTCAGACCCTTAAATTTAATGCTCTACTAACGCTCTACTTTTCTTCTCTGTTGCTACGTGGGCTACGAGATACCTACTTTAAGGTCTTCCGAAGGTGGTTTGCGATATTATAGGTGTTGTGCTGACCCCTGAGGGATAGAGCAACAGAGAAACATAAGTCTTGGCGAGTCTTAGCAATTTTTGACCAATGAGAACGCTCGGACCCTTACTGCTGAAGAGTTTGTCAATCAGGGCATACTGCACACACATTCAGCGGCTTGGAGGATCGGTAGGGCCGTCAAACTTGTACAAAGTGGTTGTTGGGCTGGTGATGGCACATCTGCTGACGCTATTGTGGAAGAAAGTGGTGGGCCTAATTCAGCTAAGATCCTCTTCGAAGGGAAGATCGTCGAGATGTCAAATCGCTTGATCAAAGGCCATTCTATCGGCCAGCTCATCGTGGAAGGTTATTCTCCATCCTTCGAAGCTGGCGATGTTTCTTCACCAGGATTTGCAGTCCAGCCAAATGCAAAGATTCGTCAGCACTTGCGCATCAACTTCGAAATAGTAGGTAGAGCTGATTGAATCATGCCTCCATTCCAGAGAATTCACAACACTCTTGCGAGGAGAATCCCCTTCTCTTCTTCTTCCTCAATGACGCTGAGATTTCTGAGATTCAGTGTTTGGACTCGTGAGCTTTTTAATTGGAGATATTAATTTCAAAATGGTTTCCAGCATGATCTTCAGGTACACCTCAAGAATTTCTTCAAGCTTGTGCTAGTGGCTATGGGCGCGAGGATTGTTTAAGACCTGATCGATCGCACCCTCCGGGTACAGACCACTTTCCGGGGGGCATGGGTCGGAAGGAACAGTACAAATGGTACCTCCATGATGGTTTTAGTCCCCCTCTACAACATCCATCGCAGTGGCTTTGTTCTTGTCGCGACCATATTTACATCCTTAAAATGGCTTGAGTTCTTCTTTCCGCATCTTTCGCTTAGACTTTTGAGGTCGTTAGTATCAAAGAGTATCAAAGACTCGTATGATAAGGAGCGCTTTGATTTTCGCCCTTCACAGCTTACCTACGCACTGCGTTTACTTGGAATCCTCACAGCAAACCCATTCGTCTCTTTCACCGTTTGTCGAACGTTGATTGCGTCGTTAGCAACGAGGATGGGATATCCATTCTCACAGAATATATCATACACTCGTTCTATCCGATCTCACACCATCAACGTCATCAATCGCTGTTGAGAATTGAGAGAAAGTTGTTTTCTCCCGGCTGTGTAGAGTACTTAGCCACAATGTATCTGTCTGAAAAACCTAAATAATACCACTCACGCCGCAACAATTCAATTTATGGCTTACACCTCTAATCCGCGATCAAGAACGTCAAACCCGGTGCTTTTGGTGAGAATTGGCGCTCTTTCATTCAATGTCAACAATTCGTGCTAGAAACCAAGAAAATTTTCATCAGAAAGAATTTTGGCACGAGTTTGAGGGAGGCCCACTATTGGGTACAACAACACACTTTATGGACGAACAACATCTTAGTGAGCTCCTCGACAATTATATTATGAAGGTCACTGCGGCAGCCGCCAGCAGGGTTATATTTATAGGTCCAGGTGGGACCACGACCCAACCTTTGCTGCCTACTATGGCCGTGCCTCCTGAGGTCACCGTGCCTCCGCCGCCTAAAGTCGCCGTGCCTCTCTCTACGGCTCCTGTGGTTAAGGATGTGGGCCCAGGTAGGACCATGACCCAGCCATCACTGCCCGAGGTAAAGGACACGCATGTAGATGGAATGCAATTGACCGATGATTGTTCAGCTTACAATACACGAACCAAAGAGATTGGAGACAGGCTTGACCATCTCGACTGTTCATCCAGTGATGCTTCACACTTATAGCAAACGGCATTCAATTTACCCCTATCTCTGTTTTGCTTTACGTACACAAATTCTCCAAATCTTCTCATTAAAATTGTTACAAAGCTTTTCTTAACAGCATCTTCCAAATGAAGCAACACCTGTGGTGAACAAAAGACTCCAACATGATATCATCTCCGCGCGCATACTTGATCTCTTGGCAAAGGTGCTTGGTACTGTCCTGATGACACGACTACTACTGTCCCTGCTCCTGCGCGTCACTTGTCTTTCCATGTGTCCGGGAATCAGGGGTCGCCAATCCAGCGGAAGTCAAAATTGATGCTGAAACAATACAAAATCATCTCTGATCTTATAAAATGGGAAACAATGCATTCGATGACAACATAAAAGGCTTCTCAGACAATTGTCCTATGCTCATATAATCAGTGAAGAACATGATTTCATGATAGTTGACTTTAAGGATACACTGTTATTGCTAAAAGACAGACAGCTAGTAATAACGTTTACTCGACTCTTCAGATAAGCCTTTGTTGAGGTTTCCAAGCTTATATGGAAATTGATAGACCGACTCCCGCTACTCAAGCATAATATTTTGGCGTTGGGATTTTCACGATTGATTTCCAAACCAACCATCATTATTTTCACAACGGTACTCGTACTCACTGATGAGTAGCCCTGTCTCGAAATATCCAGGTGAGACATGCGACGAGTCTCGTCAAGTGAGGAGAATTCTCGCCGGAGAAGCCACAGCTTTTCACCAATACTTTCATTTAAGCAATCCAGGATAAGAACTAAATCCGGTGATAAGGAGTCAGTCGAACATCTGAGATGTCCCATCAAAAAAGTGATGGAAATACTCTCAAACAACCGAGAGTCTCACGAAACCCCTACGGGAGAAAAGAAATAAAAACAGGGCCTTTGCCATTTGGAGTAGAGGAGATTTAAGGAAATACCAGTACGATTCCCGCTACTAAAAAGACTTTCGTCTTCGCTCAGGACAGGCAGCCTCTCCTTCAACCCGCGCCTCCTCCCCTCATACCACCGCTGCCAGGAGATCGTACAATTGCCAACTACCATCGCCAAAGACTTCGTCACCGATCTCCTCACCATGTTATCCTTCCTCTCATACACCGCCATCTACCTACTCTCAGCCAAACGAATCAACCAATACACAATTACAGTGTGGAAATCAGTCCAAATTCTCGACCCCGCTAAATTACTCACGACAGTGAATGTCGCCATGTCTTGAATTACGGCCTGCTGTGCTGAGTCTTCTGGTGGAAGCTGATGCCTAGATCCCCTGATGATGCTTAAACCACAGCAAAAATCCATCGACGGTGACAGTGTGGTCTTTCAGATCTTGTAAACCGGCATTTTCAACCCGGAGCCCCTCCGCCCAATAGGCAGAAGATCTCGACCGAAACGGCAATTTCTCACTCTGACAAAAGACTAACCGTAGTGTGAACACCTACCCCTGAGCTAGCCTCTTTGGGCTATTTTATCTTCCCAGTGTCGAGCGCCCCAATGAGGTGTAAAACCTCGTTGCATTGAACTGAAAGCTAGGGAACAGTCTCAGTGTATCCTGCGGTTGCAAGACGCGTCGAAATTTTCCGTCGAATCGGATGTTGAAGATGTCGTCAACCAAACATCGGCCTAATTCTCAAGATTTTTGGATAACTGTCATTACGATTGCTGGCGAAAGTAGTCAATTTTTGTTTGGCAAAGTCTCCATGGTGAAAAAAAGCACAGCGGCGTCTATAATCTGGAGATCAACTCATTCCCCCAACCAGCAGCAGACCTCTCTTAGTGATTTCCTTGTGACTCACCTCGCTGACTAGATACAGAAATTCAACATCAATGAACAATCGTACGCGTACAGAGTCACAGCTTTCAACAAAGTCAGAGCAGCCCGACGAGCATGATGTAAGCCTTCAAACGTATGGGAGTGGTTATTGAAAAGAGGAAATCTAAAGAGCCCATACCTAAACCATGACCATATTACAGTGATGCCGACAGTGCCCAACTGAGCGAGCTTACAGGCGTTCTGGTCGTCGCCTGAAAGTGTCATTATTGACGGAGTCCCAGCTTCATGGGTAATTCGAACAGCGATTGCCTTGCCAACGCCACGAAAGCCGTAGGCGTCACAGCGCCAATGTCATATACTCAGACATAAGATAAGGAATATGATGATCTGCCCGGGACATCGATATACTTGCTGGTGATAAAGCTGTAATAGGAAGGTAACCAGAGCCTGTGTTCAATTCATCGAGACAGAATCATTGCAGCGACATGGCGGAAAGAAGTGAAAGAAGAATTGACTTCTCTTTTTTACAGATAGAAAGTAATATGTTGCTACGTTCCATGTGAGCTGTCTAGAAATCAAGCGGCGAAAATTCCTCTTGTTTTTGGCGGTGTACATTAAGCATCGTTGCATAACCTCTCCTCCATTGGAGAGTGATGAAAGAGGCTTCCGTTAAATGAGTTCATCTGCAAGCCAATTGCACCTTCACAAAGTTTCACCTTGATCTTTTCCTATAGACGGAAGGTAGACGTCAGCGCTGAACAATCAAATACAGGGCACGGGAGCACCCAATACTTTAGCAATGATCGACAGGTCTCTCCAAACACTGCATGTTCTCAATGAGGTACAAAATCTCCACTAGATGTGGGACTGGAAGTCAATAGTGGATATCATCATAAAATACAGAAACGCTACCAAGCTGCCCATAGATAGCGGATAAATCATCATTTGACGCTCACGCATGCTCGCTCTATACATGAAACACAGATGCCGCCACGACGGTGTGGGAATTCTCGCTAAAAACGCTCTTTCCAAAATCTGAACCTCACGCCCTTCCCCGTCGCACTTCTCGCCGCCTTCTTGATATCTTTCGCAGCCGCATTCGGGCCACAGAAGTACACGCCAACATCGGCTTTGCTCTGCTTGAGATCTCCCATATAGCTGCCTTCTCTTATGCCTTCCCTCATGGCGCCGAACAGCTTCTTGAAATCAGGTCGGCCAAAGTTCGTTCTCGATCTCAGCTCGGTGAGGGGATCAAGGTTAGCGCCTACACTGTTGAGGTAGATATTGGTGGTCTGATCGACATCCAGCCTTTGCGTGAGGTAGGTATGTATCCTCAAGAATTCGGGTCCGGCGCCTGAGCCTTCCGCCGCGGCGGCCGATTGTGCTTCAAGGGAGGAGAGAAGGTTCTGGAACCATTCGAAGGAACTGGTATCTCTGCAGACCCAAATGAACTCCACTCTGCGTAACCGCCTGGGTGGATTTGGGGAAGCTCGTAAGTGATAGATATTCTTCAAGATGCTGGCCCACGGAGTGACGCCTATGCCTGTACCAATGAGCACTGCGATTTCATTGTCAAAGACGTCCTCCGCTGGGGCTCCATAGGGCCCATCGATGCGGATGGAGGGCATCTCTTGTCCCATTTGGAGAGCGATCTCGTACATGCCCATTGGATCCAATCCGTCGTATTCCCTGGCTTGGGAAGGCCCAGCACCGAGAGCGTCACCCACGGCGCGGGTCCAGTCACCGACTTGGCGGACGTGAACCGAGATGTAGGGATCATATGGACATGACGTGATCGTGAAAGGGTGCCACTGGGTTGTGGACACCGAAGGAATATTCAGGAGAAGCCATTGCCCGGCTTTGTAGTGCATAGAAGGTTTGAGAAACTGGATTTCGAGAGCTTCGTAAGGATGGCGTATGACTTTGTAGATTTGGGCAGGACGGCGTGATCTTATTTCGCGGTAGATTCGTTCACAAAGGTAGATGCCACCTCCGAAAAGCTCCCATCGCCAACCCTCATAACCAAGGCAATGATCCCAGAAAGGATTACCAGCAAATGGAGAATAAGGCTGCTTACTGTCACGGACGAAGCAGCCTGTGGCATGAGTGTAGAGGGCGAGGAGGAACGGAATGAAGAGATGATGAGTGTACCAGAAGGTTTCATAGGACTGCTGTCTTATCTTGACGTGGGCAGTGGTGAACATCAAGAGCATGCAGAGAAGCATGACATGTCCCGTAATGCCGCCCACTTGTGTGTAGTGTATTTGGACCGCACTTTCAGGTCGAATTTGATTTCTCTCGACATTGAAGAAGCTACTGGTGTCAGTTGAAAGCCGACATAGAGTCTCCGAATTGTACTCACTTGACGTAATGAGCAGAGACGTGAAACAAGGTCCAAAAGAGCAACGAATACGCAACCTGTCTATGAAACCACTGCGATTCATCCAGTGGCAACCACCTGATCTTTGGTCTTATCCACCTTAGCAGGTTCTTGCACATGGGTAGGGCAATTATTGCTCCGTCGACCGCCAGATTCAGGCCTGCGCCTCTCGATATCCATACGGAGAATGTGAGGGTATTGAGTCCAGCTAATCGCTGGTCGGCCGCTTGTTTCCACCTGCAACAACGTCAGCGACTTCTAAGAAATATTTTAGAGACAACACTGACCATCCAAATACAAATAATCCAATATGCAAACCATGAAATAGAGTATTAAATAATATCATCCGGACCGTCAACTCCTTACTAAACCATCCTTTTTGTCCGACAGCCATACCCACAATTTTTGCCTGTACCCTGACCTGCAAACACCTTCGTTGGGTATATAACGTGCAAAACTGGAGCGCTGAAATGCTATCGAGAATCACAAGCGAAGCGGTGAAGAGGACAATGCGACCAAGTGCAGAGATCACAATGGCCGCCCTCAAGGACGAATCCGAGGGTGTCGGCACCTGGCTTCAAGGTACGCAGAACCCGGGTCAGCAACCTGATCGTAATGCGGACCCTCGAAGTATATGTGGATTTTGATGAGTTCCCGATCCTAAGCCCAATGCCATCAGAGTTCACAAGCCGGTTTCGCAGATCCAGGCCAGTGGTTGAATTTCTTTAGGCACCTTCTCTGCTGTATGTGGTGCACTGGTTGACGGAGGTGCGGCGCAAGAGGTAGTCGGAATCCGGTGGTAGGGTGGTATGTACAATGACGAGATGCTGAGGTTCGAATTCAGAGTAGCTGGGGCAGAAGTGTGTTTGAAAAGGTCCAGAGCTTCTTCGAAATGTCCTCGGTTCAGTCGAAACGGTATGCACACTTTCTGAAGATCCGTAAAGGCCCACAGCCCGCTGAGGCAATTGAGACGTCTCGACTTGGCGATCGTTGAGGCTGACCTCCCAAGCGCTGGGGTCCAGGACGATTTTCCAAAAACCCACACTCTGACAAAAGTCTGCAGGTAGACGGCTCAGCTGTTGCTCCCTCTTGAAACCCCAACTCCTTTCGTACGTTATTGTATAGTTATAGCGCCAGGATCACGAGCGAGGGTGATTGAGGGTAGTAGTATCGAAAGGATTCCCAAGATCTAGAAGTGACACTTCCAACCATCACACATGGCTCCCGAGAGACTACTGGGCGACTGGGTACCATGGACAAGCCACTACTCGGGTAGCGAGCACTAGCCAGTCGTCTCGTCGGCAGACGCTTGCTCTTGGGTCCTCTGTAGGGCAATCTTCAAGGCGCGTGTTTCGCCGTGGGGCGGTTTATCGATTGATGCTCTCGGCCCTTGTCACTGTGGGACGCAGGCAGTAGTAGGCGGAGGTTGAGACTACCACGTTTTCTCGCAGTCAGTCCGTCGAGCCAAGCTGCAGTGTGATGGCCATCTCTCTAGGTCGGTTGGTCTCAATCCGGCCACGGCGATTTTTCGCTCCCTGCCGTGGATATGGACGCCATTCCGATCCAGGACGAATGGCAGGCACGCAGGGGGAGAGAGTTTCTTTACGCCAAACGCTTTCAGTGCTGGATTGCGTTGGATGGCTGCATGGGAGATGCACGAGTGGTACAGGATGTCTGACGAGCTGCGTTATGCGGAGCAGGGGTCATGCTACGAGAACCAATGGCAGGGGCGAAATAGGCGCTGCAATTCGAAGGCTAGTGAGGCGCTAGCAAGACACTATGCTAGCGCTTGAGCAATGATGCCCTTGACTTTGAGGTCTAAGAAACGGTAGAGATAGATCACAGCAAAGACGGCTTGACGCATCGTTATTCTACGACACTGTGATCCTTCAGAGAGATGTCGAATCGCAAGCTTCACCGCTGGTCCCCATCGCCTCCAATTATCACCTTGAGAGCGGTCCACAAGCTCGTGAAGGAACTCGCTCGTTCCGAAGCACGTGCACACCATCAATTCAGAGACACAGACTTGCTCTGCCGTAGCAGAGTATGAAGGATGATGCATCCCGAGTGGATCTCGGACATCTCTTCGTATTGCTGGAACAGTTTCATGGCCACAGAAGAGGCCGCCGAGGGGAGTTTTGAATTCTGCACACACGGCAAAGTCTCCCCAGCTCTTGGTGATACGCATAGAGCTTCGCCCACAAGAGAATACAGCGTGTTCCATGCGGTTTCTATGGGTATGTGGATGATGAGCAACATTAGGAAGAATTTGGTGCTGTGATGGAGTTGAAGAGCAGACGTCTAGTCCTTCCGTCCGATCTTCTCTATTCTAGCCGCCCTTGCATATCTTCAACTTTTAGCCCGACCCCAAATCCAATCACATCCAGCCATCACGGAATCCTGCTGAGAGCACCATCCCACATCAAGAAAGACGTACCGCTGGCACTGCCACCATCCCCACTCCCGTCCGTGATTCGGCATGCAGGAGACGATCTAGCAGATCCCTGTCGGGCGGCTATATCAGGAAGTACTTGCTGCAACCAACGATTGGTGTGAAGACATGAGCGCATTAGCAAATTCCATCGTGTGGTGTGCTGACGATACTTTGGGAATGTCATACGGCTGCCATGCTTCCCAGCAATCATGTGTGTGGCTCGAGCTACCGGGGTACTTCCATCTGGATTGGGCGCCAAAGTCTAGACGAGACCGTGGGAGTGGGATAGGTTTTGATATACTACACACTCGACCTCCACTTCGCAAGAATAGCTTTGGATACCTACTGTCGCTACTCATCATTGTCGCTACTCTACTTCTCGATTCTGCTGTTGTCGCCACGCCTCTTCACTGAGAGCATTCACATCAGCGACCACCAGCTCTCCCTCTACAGACCATGCTTGATCTCCAGCTTCGGTGACCCCCAGCCAACCGTTCACCCAGCTCAGGACAATGGGCAAACTCATTAAAAACCACTGGGCGCGGCTCATAATCCTCACCGCCGCAGCCTGTATGTCTCCCTCCTCCCTTCCATCCCAACCCTCTCGTCTACTCCCCAATCCCCCCTCCCCTCCACCTCCACTAAGCTAATATACCACTCACAGACCAAATCGTCGCCAGCATATCCGGCTTCTTCTGGCCAAAACTATTCTGGGACTTCCTAACCACCAACCTCGACCACTGCGTGCGCCCCGTCCCCATCCTCCAAATCATAAACCTGCTCTTCGGCCTCCTCGGCCTCTGCTGGGAATGGCCCTTGCCACTCCTCACCAGCGCCTCCAATAAATCCCACCCTCAAAAACCCTCCAGCAAACTCCACAATAATACCCAAAAACTGCCCACCGCCTCCTCACCTCCATCAAAACTCACCATCACCCTCTCAAACTTCCACTCCAGCATCGAAGCCCGCCTCCTCATCTACCCACTCTCCACCCTCGCGGCATTGCTACTCTACCAAGGCACAAACGCAGGCCTCTATTACATCATCGGGATGTGTGTTTATTTCTGGGGGTTCAGTGAAGGAGAAGTAGTAATGGGGACGCCGTGGACGTTGCCGAAGAAGGGTGGTGGGTGGAGGGCGAGGGGCGCGAGTCGGGTTTGAATGGAGAAGGGGGGAGCATTTGTGATTGATGATGATGATGATTTGGGCATTGGTTGCATGGACATCGGATAGGTGTTTTGGTTGGGATACCCTCTCCGGAGCATGCAGGTGCGTTCACAAAACGGGAAGGAAGTCTCGCTATACATAATTATCAAGTAGCCATCAAGCTACCAATTCAAAGCCGTACTGGCATCCGTCTATCATGAAACGCATCACAGTCCCAATTCCCATCCCTTCATCAAACGCACGCTCTTCATCTCCTATCAAACATCCCTCCCCCCTCCCCCCTCCCAATCCTTCTCCTCTCCACCAAACAACCTCCTAATGAGTAAGCAAATACTCCACTGCCCCCTGCACACTCCCCCCCGTCCTCCTCAACGCCTCCACATTCCTCTCAAAATCATAAAACCCCATATCATTCAACTGCCTCAACTGCTCCGCATACCGATCTTCCGGCGGCCTATCGTCCTGCGGTGCCGGCGGCGGTGGGTTGAACGCACCGAGGCCTCCAGTCCCCGCACCAGCAGGACCGCCGCCCATGCCCATCGCTTGGAGAGCGGCGAAGGGGTTGAAGGCCGGGTTGGCTGCTGGGTTCGAGTTGGGGGGAGGGGAGCCGGGCGTTGCGTTTGCGCCCTGTGGTTGTTGGCCGCCGCCGCCCATGGCGCCGAACATTTGCTGCATCATCTGGGGGTTTGCCATCAGGTTTTGGGCCATGGAGGCGAAAGGGTTTGCGCCAGGTTGTTGCTGGTTTGCCGTCGAGCCTGGTGCTTGAGCACCACCGGTCGCTGGAGGTGAGCCTGGGGCATTACCACCCATGCCTCCTAGACCGCCTGCTCCGAACAGTGCCGCGAAGGGATTCGTACCGGCTGCTCCTGCTCCTGCAACCGCGCCAGTAGCTGGGTTCCCAAACATTGCGAATGGGTTTGGCGGTGGTTGTGGAGTATTATCTGTTGGCTGCGTATTGGCTCCTCTCTCCCCTTCGGCACCACCCTCAGGTGTCGTATCCGTAATTCCCGGTGCAGGAAAAGCTCCTTCTCCTCCAGGTCCCCTGCCACCCATGCCACCAAACATGCCACCTCCAAATGATCTCTGCATTTGGCTCAATTGTCTAAGAGCATCAGGGTCGGTCATCATTCGTCGGAAGCCTGGGTCCTGCATCATCTGTCGTACTTGCGGGCCCATGTCACGCAACATGGGATTTGAGCGGATCATTTGGTCGACGACATCTGGATTCGCAAGGGCTTCGCTGAGAGTTGATTGGATATTTGGATTTTCGAGCATGGAGGCCATGGATTCAGCATCGGGAGGAGGACCCATCTGTGAAGGAGTCTTGCGTTAATTCATCGCCTCCATATTTAGGGGAGGCGAGAGTGGACATACACCACCGTCAGGCCCAAACATATTCGCATTCGGCATCTGGGCATATCCCGCATATCTCGCCCCCGTCAGTCCAGCCAGAGGATCTCTCCCCGTCCCACTTGCCAGATTCTGCGGTACTCCTTGTGCAGCACTTCCGCCCGCGTTGGCCCCACTTGTAGCTCCTTGATTGGCAGGTTGTTGCCGGACATTACTCTGCGCTCCCTTTACAAGATGGACCGTGTTTCCCTCTTTGATCTTATAGCTTCCCAGCGTATCTGCATCTTTCAATACCCTTCCGCTGTAGATGAGACGTTGGCGATCAGGCGGTATGTCGGCGTAATCTGAACCTGAGAGCTTCATCTTGAGATCGAGGACTGTAGTGGCGAGAGGTATGGTGAGGACGTATTTGGCTTCGGAGGAGGATTTGACATTAAAGGTAATGGGGGTTTCGTCGGGGTTGGGGGCGTCGTCTGCCATGATGATGGAGGTGGAAAATGATGATGTGGGCAGTCCACGAGTAGGAACGGCTGGTAGCCGGTGACTGGCACTGTGTACCGTTGGGAGAATTATGGAAGCAGGAAACTTTTGAGCGGAAATCCTACTTTCAGGACCAGACTTGAGGATAGAAGGTATTCTGCTTGACGTTTGGACCTGATGTTGACTTATGGATGCGATGACGTCTAGGGTCAACCGGGTCAACCCTTTTTCATCTTATTTCAAGAAGTCAACAGCAACCGATGATAATCGTACTGTCTTTCGATTGTCTAATGAGACAACAAGCTCGAATGGCAGGAGCTGCAGGGACCACCGATGCAACTGCGGCCAAAGGATGCTTAAAGAGCGCGGCTTCTAGCGGCGTCTCCTGCCTTCTATCCCACAACACCACTACATGGCCTCACTGCTCAATCCCTTAGAACTAATGATGCGATCTGATTGCTACAGAATCAATTAAGCACATGGGCAAAGCATAAATGCACTTTCTTTTGTCGATACTCCCCTGAACGCGCGCATGCTCCATGCTATGATGGCTCTAGTGTAGCTCTACTTCCTGTACCCTTAGACTTGCACCTTTCCATGAAAATCAATAGTAATATCAGAAAAGTCTCATAGCGCAAAGCAAATTCATCGCTCGTGTCATGCTCGATCGATGATCGGAACAAAGAAACCCCTTTCATGTAACTCCGTAGTCCGTACGGTGTCGATATTTCCCCCTAATTCGCCAAGCTTACTCCCTCAGAAACGGTTTTCAAGCTCTCCCAACGGTGCCCTGGCGACCAAGCCTTCTGCGCTACCATTGGTCAAGTCGACAAGTGTCTTCGAAGGCGATTCTCTGCGCCCAATCTTTGAGGCCTTCCCTGTGGGTGAGGAGTTTTCATGGTTCGCGAGTCGATCTTCAAGTGCGATTTTTGATCCAACAACTTTCGTGCTTCTTTTCCTCTTACCATCGCTAATTTTTGCGTCACAGTTCTTGATGTTTTCCTTTCCCTCGGGGTCCGATGTGGAACCTTTTCTCTGGGTCTTGTTGACAGGACCATCGAGCACACCTACCTCGCTTGTCCTGCCTTCCTTTCTTCCTTTCGGCTTCTCGGCTGGCGTCTTTTTGATGACAGTCTCAAGCTGTTGCTGATCACCCCCGAAATTATCGTTAATCAGAGAAGCCAAGGAAGTAGGGAATACTAAAGAAGGTTTCGTATCGATGTAGGATCCTTGGCGTGTATTCGGAGGCGGATCACGAATAGTCACAGAGACCGAACGTGGATGACCAGAGTACGAGGATGCGCGGTCTTGTGCGGCCACAGATGCCAGATTGGGTTTGAACGGTGGAGTGTTAGCGGCACTGTTTACTCGTGTGTTGCTTGGTGCTGAGATCCCGCTCGTACTTGAGTTCTTCCGAGGACTGAACGAAGCTATCATGTCGTTGAATTGGCTCTCGACATCATGATCTTGATGGGTTTGGAGCATGCTCTCGAGGCGTGAAAGACCATATTCCTTCATGTCAGATTTTGCCAACTCAGAGGGGCGGCGACTTCCAGGTATCGTGACTGGGCGGGAGTAGTCTGGCATCGAGTAGCTGTGACGACTGCTTGCTGGAGAGAGAGGTCGTGAGTAATCTGGCATTGATTCGTCATGACTCGTTGAAGTGGACCGGGAGTGGTAGGGTACAGTGATGTCTCCACGGTACGTATTGCTGCGAGTAGCGACGGCTTTGTAAAACGTGTTGGGATTAGCCGCACCGGTAAAAGGATCGTACACAGGTTCGTGTGAGGACCAAGTAGGATGGTTAGGATGAGATCCCTGAACTTGAATTGGTGGAGGGGCCATCAGTCCCTTGAATGTCATTGTATCCGGTTGAGGCGCCACGTTCTCCTTAGTAACCTGATGGCGACGTGGAGAGTGGGCATGTGCTTCAGGATCAGCTGGTTCTGTGCGTGGGGAGCTGTGATCGTGGAATTGTTGCTGTCCTTGCCACCACATACCGGGATTCGGCCAAGCTATGCCACAATTTTCCAAGATATCTACTCTCCCATTAGCATGTCAACCAAAAGCCTTCAGATACACTTACGAAGAGGCGCGTGCTGAAAGGAAAACGTCACAATGTTTCTCAGTCTCACAAACATAACACTGTCTGCCGGTCCTTGATTGATGCCCTCTGAAATCACAACCCTGACGGTACCCATGCCCTGGGCAGGATTTGCCCAGACCTGTGTCCTAATGGCGCTCTCCACAGTCAGCGGCATCCCTTTTAGACAGTCCATCGACTTGGGAAACACATAAGGGGATTTGTTCTCGAAACGTAATTCAAGACTTGGGGGGAGAACACCCACAAGAGCTCCGGATGGAAGGGCGGAAAAGCGATCTGTTGGTTTTTACTGCCTTGGTCGACGGCTAATAGAATATCAGCAGACATCGTCCAGACCGAGATACAGATGAGCTCTATGTACAATGACCCGTATCTAAAGTACTGGTCAGTGGTGTAAGCAGACTCGTGAGTGTCTCTCCTCACCAATGACCTGCGGCCAAGAAGAATCCTGAGTAAACAAAATACCTCTGTCACCCACGTGAGCCACTGCGTATCATAGCCTGCAATGTAGCTCAGTGACTTACGCCGTACAAACCCCGTCGAGCAGTACCTTCGCTTCGAACCAAGCCGAGTTCCCGTGGGCTGCCATCGCTTGCGTAGCCCGGCTAGCCACCGGAGTGGCCCAGCTGTGGAGCGAAACTCTGAGTGGCGAGCCTGGCAGAAGGCTGGGCACAAAGCATGATACAGTGGGCAATGGGTGGGTGACAGACTTGAAGAAGGATGGATGGCTGGGGAAGGGAGCCGTGGTGCTGTCGAGAGCTGGACTCGTCAGCTTGTACTCTAGAGTGTATTTCGGGGTCTTACCTGGATCCTGGATGACGGTGCAAGCGGTGGAAAACTCTTGAAGTGGTGTCTTGGTTTCCCCAGTCTCTGGGAAGATGAGAACGTCCCAATTCATGTACCTCATCTTTGCGCCTGGAGAGGACAATCGTCCGTGTGAGTGCGAGAAACTATTAGTCGCCCAAAGTGGTGGAAAGATTGACTGGACTTTTCTGATGGGAAGGAGAGGGTGCAGGTGTTGCCAGGAGAGAGATCTCGAGAGCGGCCAGACACACTCCGAGATAGTTCTAGAATGGCGTGTCGCACTTGCTGTCGTGGTTTATTGTTATGCAAAATGAATCACCAAAGAGGGAAATGACAGAGTGGTTTTCCAAGGGTGGCTCCGGCAAGCGCATTGAACTATTGCAAATTGAAGCTTCCCTGTTTGATACCATTTCCATTTGGCGAGGAGCTATGTTTTGAATAGAAGTGCATGCTCAGCTACAGCTAAGAAAACCCTCAACTCACTCTGGATCTGTCCATCGTGGAACCCACCCATTGCGAGTAACTCCTAGGAACAGTACCATATTGTACAAACATCAACCACCAGCTCTGTCCTCTACTATCCAACCCCTGAACTTTTAAGCAGATCTTGCTCACAATAACCTCCAACTCCATCCGCTAATTGAAAATGTCGCTCTGCTCTAGCAAACGGACTTCACTCTCGACCTCGCAGCAATATGGAGACAGGGTCAAGTGCCCTCCTGCGTTCGCCTCGGGTAGAACCTCTACTTTCTAAGGTCCTATTGAGAAAAAACGCTATCGTAGCCCCTCGAGTCTGCTTCGAGACGAGTGGCTACACCCTGCTGCTGCTGCATGTACGTTTCGTTCAGTTGATCGACGGGTATTGGGTCAGTGTGGCCTGGAGCGCCTGGAGGCAAAGCACCGGGTGGACCTTGGGGCGGCCCCTGACCAGGGCTCTGAGGTGGATGCTGGTGCACAGCGTATTGACTACACCGCACCTCTTATTAGCGACTCCATACGTATTTGGTTCAACGATCGGGAATTAAAACCAGTGCTGTAGGTAGAAGCAGGAGTGTGCAGGAGAATGAAACGCCCACGGTTGAGAAAACATAGCTGAGAGATTTTGAGAGCAGAAGTACGAAGCCTAGAATTAGTGCTCAGAAAACTGGGTGCAACAATCACATGTTTCACGAAATCAGGGTAGAAAGAAGCACGCAGGAACATCAAATAGGTACAACAGGGTGTCACGACATCGTAGCTTTCGTATCCATGCCTTGATAAGTACAAGTCGTCCCTCGCATGCTATGAAAGTAAGAAACTTTTGCAAAATCCCTCCATGTATTTTCCTTTATGAGTAACGCTAATCGGAGAACGAGCCATCGAGAGAGGCTATTTCAAGAAGCGAAAGGCAAAGTGGAGGGGGCGCCGCGATCATGCCGCCTGGGAATCTTGAAAGACAGGGGGTATCTTACTATCGAGGGGTCAGCTTTATGAACAGATTTGAGTACAGGAGGATCTGCTTTACCTTCATGGGGGCGAATTGGCCGTACGGGTGGCTAGGTGGCATCCCCATCGATGGGTACACAGGTGGAGGAGGCGCAGGACGATAAGGAGTTCCGGCAGGACCTGAGTTGTTTTGGCTGCGGCCCCAGCTGAGACGGACCCTAGAATTGCCGATCGGATAACCTTGCATCTGGTTGATGGCCATTTCAGCTGCGTGACGCTGGACAAACTGCACGAATCCACAGCCTTTGCCAGGTGGAATCTTGACATAAGTGATCTCTCCAAAGCCTTGAAAGAAGGACCGAAGCTCATCCTCCGTCACGTAGCCGGAGAGTCCACCAACAAAGACAGTGGTATTGTTTGGGTCGGTGAATTGATTCATGGGTTGGGGGGCGCCGTAATAACCCATTGGGGGGTTGCCCATGTTGTAGGTATTACCACCTACAGGCCCCGGGCCGGCACCGCCGGGCATACCGCCCATGGCTCCTGGTCCACCTCCGCCGGTCTTGTTCTTTGGTGTTGCCGTCGAGATACGCATTGGCCGATTGCCGCAGTAGACCCCTTGCATTTCTGTCAAAGCCCGCTGCTGGTCGGTCTCATCAGAGAAACGAACGAAGCCATAGCCACGAGACATTCCACTTATGGGGTCGGTCATGATCTTGGCGGATTTGCAGGATGGGAAGCGATTTTGGAAGAGTGACACAAGGACGTATTCGTTGACTTCGGGTCCAAGGTCGCCCACGAAGATTGAGTACTCCGGGCCCCGCTCGTCTCGGCTTTCGTGCGTTAGCTACATTGATTGGCTGTGATTTCATGACCTTACCTTCGGTCCGCCAGCCCACCTCCAGATGCCCAATTCAACTTGAAAGGACGGCTCGAATTAGGGATAATTTGGCCATTGTAGGTAAGCGCATTTGCCGCGGCCTGAGGGCTCTGAAAATCAATGAAGCAATAACCGGCGTTGCTGCTGTCGATCAGTACGCATTGGCAGAAGTCTAGAAGACCTGGTATGACCGGCTTACCCAGAGAACTTATCGCGAATCATCTTGACGTTGACTTGCTCGCCGAGGTTATACCAAACAGTACGCACAAAATTTTCATCGATCCATGGCTCGAGCTCGCCCATCCTAGTTGCAAAGTCAGCTTCTACATCTCTACTTTGTCCATGATATTATGAATTGATTTCATCTCGGCAGACCCAGAGATGGCAGCTTCTTGGAACAACATAGTCAAGCGAGATAGTTTCGCGGGTATTCATACCATAACGTGGTCTTCTCATCACCTCCTTGCGACTGTCCACCAGCTGAGACAGGATCTCCACCAGGGTATTGACCTCCGTTGTCAGGCATTTGGCCAGTCATATGCTGTTCCTGTGGAGGCGGACCACCAGGGCCAGCTCCACCATCTTGTCCGCCCTGCTGACTAGGGAAATTTTGGTAATTTTCAAAGCTCATCGTGTCGGAAATTCTGTTTCGGTGTTGACAATATATGTGTTGGGTAGTGTGATCCGAGAAGATGAGGAAGGAATGAAGATTCGCTTAGTCGAAGGTTTGAAATCTACATGTAAAGTTTAGCAATGATGTAGGGGACCACGGTATAGGATATTGAAATCTGCGAGGCAAAAGGCGCCGGAAGATGGGGGTGCAGGCAACCGACCTCAAGAGTTCCTTAACAACCAATGCAACGCAGCAGATACCGCAAAAAGCTCGATGTTCAGTTATCGCAACGCTTGCTGGCTTGAAAAGATTGGAAATCGAGTGCTCGATATGGATATTGACCCGTTGCGCCGAACTGTTGAGTACAGACCAAGGCAAGTAGAGAGGAGATATTTTCCGATTGAAATGTAGATGGCGGAGAAATCGTAGGGCAGTGTGGGGTTTATTAATGGTGTTATGATTTCGTCGACCCGTGCCGTGAAGCAATCAATGTTGTCAAGAAAGATTCACGCTCGCTGACCTAGACTCAATGCCGTTAGCCTCAACTCTTGCAAGTGACGTCTGGAAGTCTGCAGCGCAATGAATGCGGCCTTCTGCCAGGGCAAGCAGAAGATGTCGAGCTGCTGTTGGATATGTAGACGCGATGCGAAATTGGCATGCAGAGATCTGCGGCAGGTGAAAATGTGAATCATCTGCCATGCTCAGGCGGTGTGACCTGCAGCTAGGGCTGCTCGGCATTGAGAGAGAGAGAAGCGCAGAGTGATGAGGGGAACGTCAGTCCTCATTGATACCCTGCAGGCGTACAATAGGTGAAGGGCAAGTCCGCATGGCTGGAGTGGCGACAGTGAGGGGGAGAAAGTAGTCGACTCACCAGATCACCACGCTGAGACGTAAAGCAACAATGCTGCAAGTCAAAGTGCTGCTGGAAACCAAGTACAAACACCCGCGACACCGAAAGAGGAGATGAAGATATCGCACACGCACACAAAGAATGCTTTTGGGGGAAACAAGGTGTGGTTGACTTTCGTTTTCCTGAGTAGGAGAGAAAAGCTGGAAGTGGGAACAAAATGCCAGAGGTGAGTGGAGGGGCTAGTGCGCAATGTGCGCCAATTTTCTAGCTCCACGGCAGATTTTTGGGAAAGCTACAAGGAAGGTACTTTTAATTGACTCATAGACTAGACGTATCAATATGTACATTCAAAGTATCGCATACTGTCTCGAACAACTGGGTCGCGGGGTATGCAAAAGTCTATCTCCCATCCCTCTTGTTCGCCAGTCATGAATGAATGCCTCCTTGCCCTGGAGATGAACCCCCATATTGTCCTAGGAAGGCGGCATTGCGCTACCATTGCCCTTGCTTGCTATGCCTTCCTGCATATCAGTTTGGAGAATCGGACGAAAGTGACCGATTTCGCGAACAAGACTTTCACGGAGTATTAGGGCCGGTCTGATAGTCGACGGCTCGCAAGCAGATTTAGTTCTGAGTACGCCATGATTACCAACAGCACGCCAGTGGTGAGGTTGGTCGGAGAGTGCTCAGTCAGAGTAATCTACTGAAAGCACGAGTGACTACTTTCATATCATCTGGATTATCACAAGCTCTAGTTCACGTTGCATAGCGCTTTCCGGTCCCTTCTGTCAAGTACCCTGACTGTTGATGAGCCCGAGGAGCTTGATGAGGCCCCGGATCAAGTGTTTGTTGCTGGGATGTCGTCCGGCTCGATCCGTTGATCAACTGCCCTAGAATGGGCGATGTCGTGCATCGGATGCTGATCACGGGACTTCGCCGTGCGAGGGCATTCCAGGAACCGCCAGTCCACCAAACAACAGTGACCCTGACGAGTCTCCATTAAGATTGAGACAGCTATTAAGTCTTCCATGTGAGCTAAAACAAAAGGTATACCAGCCTGTTCCCAGGGCTTCGCTCCTCCAAACGCCTTGCTCTCATCGCCCACCTCGAATCCAAATTCATTCCCAGTATTGCATCGTAAATGAAGATATGTGCACCACTGCTCAGCATCATTTCTCTCCACTCCCTCCCTCTGCATCTAGCTCCTTCTGGGATCCAGCCACATCGCCAAGGCTCCCAGTACGCTTCCGTTCCAGTCCATCGCCTTTCTCATTGAATTCTAGCCCTAGACCCGTCTCGTCGCTCTTGACTCCTTCCCCAGCGTCCTCTGTCTTCTCATCCAGATTCATCAAAGCCGGGGGCCGATGCCTCATCGCTTTGGCTTTGGCGAGGCTGATCGTCTTTTGTTGGTATGTTGTTGTGATCGGCTTTGTCTCGTCGCGGTCAATGGTCGCCTTCATCAGTGCAGCCATCCAAAGCCGGCCCTGGGTGACATTATCCACGGCGAAATAATGTATCGTCGGCTTGGTGAAGTTGACGGCACGGGAAAGACCATTGCGCGGCGGGACCAATTTAAAGATGAAGATGGAGTCAGGAGGTGGTTTTTGTAGCGTGGATTCTGGTTGAGCGGCGGCATCTCTAGCGGCAATCGTGGGAGTGTGGGAAGTCGCTGGCGAGACTGGTGACGACTTTGCCCTCGTGACGGTAGCATGGAAGCCAGTGAGGATGTCATGATCTGCAGGGAGAACCCGATGGGAAGAAATGTCGATGAGACCTTTTTCTTGAGTGTCAGTGTCTGTATAATAGTACGAGAGCCGACGTCCACGAAGAACAAACAGGCGAGGTTTCCAGGTCGTCATGATCGTAGAAGACTTTTTCTTCATCCACCCGCTGTAATCGCATCCCTCCATCTGCTCTTGTGGTGTTTTATGCTCGAGACCGCGCACATACGCGCTAGTCTCTTTTTTCGACTTTCTGCGAGTTCCACTTGTAGGCGTGAGCCCAGTCTGTGCTCCTGAAGTTCCTTTGGAAGAAGCATCAGTGCTCTCCCGTTCAATGCTGCGAGACGCCCCAGATGGTGAAGTTGACCCTGTGCGTTCGGGTGACTGCATAGCTGACTCCTTGATCGGCGACGGGAGAGAGCTCGGGGACGAGACGGTGGCTCTCTCATTTCCGGTGACGGCATCTGAAATGGCTCTGAGGCCCATGCGAGGCTTTGAGAACGATTTTGATGCCGTGATGGCCGACTTAGGAGAGCCATTCGCGCTGTTGGGTTTCCCAGATGAGGTGATGATTTTCATACTGGGCTTCCTCTCGTACTCAAGCTTGGTCACGGTGGGCGAGGTAATATCGGCGGATGGTGGTGTCCTTGAGACTGCTTCACCAGCAGATGAGTTGCGGAAGTGGCCCATGCCACCGTGATACATTTTAGCTGCAGGAGATGCCATGGCCGCTACGGTGTCCTTGATTGAGTCGACACTTCCAAATCGGGAGTGACGTCTTGCGCCAGCGAAGCTCATTCGCTTGTTGTCGGCTTGGTAGGAACTTTGTCTCGTATGATTTGCGCTGACTGTGTCGCGCTTTCTCAAAACATTTCGCGCTTTCCGGGCGTCCACCTCACCCCCCGAGGAGTACCCACGATCGACGTCTCGTGAAGCGCCGCGAGAATGACCCTTTTTGGTTTCGTGTGTCTGTGGGTCAAAGGTGTTGCGGTCTGTACGAAGGAACGTAGGTGAGTTCGTAGCAGAGAGGGGCCTGCCATTGGGTAATTGAGGGGGGCTTCCCATGGTCCAATTACGGTCCAAGGATGGTGTCTTCTTATGAGGTGAAGGTGAAGGGTGCTTGTTGGACATTAACGGCACCCCTTGCTGTTCCAAAGGTGGGGTGGCAGGACTGAATGTGGAAGCGAAATCGATCGCCGAGTGACGACGGGAATGGTTGAACTCTCGAATGGAAGCAGCGGAAGGCCGACTTGGGCTGTCGAGTCCGGATTTGAAAGTGAACGACCCAGGTGTGGGGCTTGCATCTTGCCGTTGGGACTGTTTCTGCTGAAGGGAAGGGGATGGCTGAGGACTTGGGTAATATGGTGGAGGGTATCCCTGACCCGCACTTGATCCATTGGATCCATTGAATAGTGTCGTTGTCAAAAGAGATCCAGTGTTTGTTGTCCCTGGCCCACTCTGACCTGGATCATACTCTTCGGACCATTTGTCACCTTCAAAAAGCTTCGTGTCCTTGGTCAATGGTGTACCAGACCGTTTAATTTCCTCTTGAAAAGCTTTGATTTTGTGCCAAGTTCGTAGTCTTTGTCCGACGAGACCGAGGTCAAATTCCTTCATGAATATTGATGACTGGTCCATTGCTAGGAGAACCTCGCCGGAGATCTCCTGCTCTCTAAACATCTCACAGTGTCTAGCCTCTACGCCTATGTCGTCTAAGTACTCTGCAACCTGTGCCGGAGTCCATGTTTTGACCTCTGACTCGGTATGAAGGTCGCGCTCCTCTTCGTCTGTCTCCTGCCCAGCTATGTAGGACAATCGGTGATCGATGTGGCTGCTATACTCGCTCCCAGAATCGTTGGTCATCCTCCGCTCAGATGCTCGCCCGCCGGATCGAGGCGTTTTCATGTCTGTAATGTGTTCATCAATCACGCTCAGCGTCTCATTCATCACTGGGCTATCCTCGTCGGGCCCTTGCTGGACCATACTAATGCTGCGTTGGGCTGGGGTAATTGCTGCCATGGCCTGAGATCCGAGCGGAGCATCTGGCAAGGAATTTGTCTTCTGCGATGGCGGGGTTGTGTTGAGCGGTGGTGGAGTTGCACCGTCGGAACTGATAGCTTCGATCGAGCGTTTGACAGATAGCGTCCCCACCATATCACGCTGTGCAGGATTTGCACTTTGTGGGATTTTCTTAGCGCCAGATACCAAGTTGGCGGCCGTTGCCGTCGTGTTTGGAGAGATATTGATAGCTCGAGGCGTGATCGTGGTGTAGACTATGAGGGTAGATTGTCAAACGTATGCTCTGATTCCGACCTTGGAAGACCCTCACCTTCGGGAAAGAGTCCCGTCTTGCCAATTTGCATATGTTTGCCAAGGTACCAGCCATCTCCAAAGTCATCATCCCGTTCAATTAGCTCTATTCTGTCGCCCTTGGAGAGGCTCAGTTCGTCAGGACTCCGGGCTTCGAAATCATCTGTCGAACACAAAATCAGCATCGTGAAACTCTAGTGGAGCTCGACTTCTGCGCCACGCGTCACAGGCTTTCGTCAAGCTCTGGGAGCATCACCGCTTCCCAGGTGCCACCACAGTTACATCATCGGAGCGTGGGTCAGCCACTTACGAATGACCAGCAGCATTTCTCCTGGCAAAGCCTTCTTCACAGACCCTCCAAACTGTCTGAACGCCATTGCGATACTCTTCCACCTCTGACTGCCAGAGCACAGTCCCTATCGACCCACGGAGCTCATCGGAGGCGGTCTTCAAGTCGGCGCTGGGCGCACCAGACTAGAATCTCCGCCAGTCGCGAATTGACATTGAGTGCTATTGGATACGGCGCGATAGCGTAGGAGTGAATTGCAAGAGCACCATTCGCCTGGTATGACGAATGCTCAGATCTTGCGACGGAGAACCAATGACGATATCCTCTTCGGCAATATTCTCAGACGGCTTGACCTCGCCGATTGACTTGATAACGAACAGCGAGTCACCCAAATGGCGAAGCAGGAAGAGACCCTTTCTGTGAGCAGGGCAAGCAGCTGGTAGTCATGTAAATTGGAGGAGCCACTGCCAACAATCCCCCGTCGGTGCTCTAGCCTCTAGCACATCTAGTATGTCGGCCTAGCTTAAGTTTGTACTAAAGCCCTAACGGGTAAAGACTAGCAGGGATGGCTTATGGCCGTCTTGAGACATATCGCTCGCTCCAGTCATAAGGATAACGGTTTCTCCAATACATGTCACGAAAGATTGCACTCCGTCATTGAATAGACAGCCTTCAGTGCTTGAGGCAGTGGAACAGATCGACAGACTCCGCTGCGAATCCAACAGGCTCTTGTGCCAACAGATGAATTTATCCTCACTTCACCCAACCTCGTACTTTGCACACCAGCGTAGTCACATATTAGACAGCGCTCAAACGTGGGTCAGAAATAGCTGCGTCTGCTATTTCTTCGACTCGCAGTGAAGTCCTCATCTGCCCCCCGAACATTGTAGCGTCAAGGGATGTACCCATACGAGAATTGGCCAAACACCACCTGTCAGGGCTATTATCCGAGAGACACTCATTTACGAAGCGGTCAATTCTCTATGAGTCAGGTCCCCTCCAATGACACTTCACCATAGCATATTACAAGGGAGGTCAGACAAAGCCCACGTCCGCCCATGACAAAATTCTCTTGCGTGTGAGCAGCCCGCATAAAAGGCAGAATGAATTCTTCCAAAGGACTGCCATCTGGTCAGGTGGCTCAAAGCTCGTCTATTACGGATTTTGAAAGATCTAATTCTACTACCGCTGCGTTCCTTGGTGGGAAGCAGAAAGAGTGGATGGCTGGAGGAATAGCGCCAGTGGCGTTGAAGAAATCTCTAAGGCCCAATTTGTCGAATTCGCGACCTCTCCTTCAGGCGGCAGGATCTTCGCCAGATCTTGCAGTGACAATTGAAAGCCCAAACTCGATCAAGAAATACGACTATTCTGTGCAGCCATTCCCACCAGACTACGACAGAGGCCGCTTTCCTCTCCATAGAAGGCGGAGGGGCGGTACGAAGAATTACCCAAGCAGACAGGCCGATCTTTCTGCCTCTGTCGCACCGCCGCCAGTGCCCCAACCACCAATGGCTGAGATAAAACCCCTCGTCGCAGCCGCCAAATGCGGCAACGGGAATGCTAGCAATGTTCTACCTTCGCCTAGTCCAAGCATCGAAACTCGCCGGCAAAGCTGCAACATCATAGATCTTGAAGATGAGTCCGTCGAACCTCAGCCCGCCGGAAGTGATTTCATGACCCGATTAGAGGAGTTGGTAGCGCAACATGGTGGCCTCGATGTGGTCGAGAAAAAGCTCCAAGAGGCTGAACGCCCGAGTACCGTCTCAGCGGAACGTGCGCAGAATCCAACCTTGGGTTCTGGCGTTCAAGGGAATGACTGCGCCCGTACCTCCATTAGTGTTGAAAGTCCTGATCAAGACAATAACCAAATAGTACCTCCATTCGTTGCACATAATGTGAGTCGAGCAGCCTCAGCTATGAGTAAAAGGCCATCAGAAAATGCGCAGGAGCCGAGGAAACGCTTACAGAGTCTTCCGGAGTCCATCCTCACAACCTCCAGTCCGACCTTTGGTCCTTCGGGAAGGCCCAATATGGGCGGCGTCCAGAATCCTGACCGTCAAATTCAGCAATTCGAAGCAGAGATGCGAAACTTCCACGAAATGGCCTCGCTACACACGTTTCAATACAATATGGGAACTCGGCCAGTTGATACCACGGAGGATCGACGGCTGGGTCTGCTTCGCGCGGCCTGCAAGCAATCGGACTGCTTTTACCTATGTCTCCATCAACTTTATTGTCTTCATTCTATGCCCAAGGAGCAGGGCGACATCCTCGCCCAAGATTACAGTGATGGTCTTGAGAAGCTTGCTGGCTTACTGTTACCTAACAATACCCTCAGTCCGGATGCTATCAAATGGTTCTCCGATTTCCCTAAGCCTTTGAAAAGCCTCCTTTCCAATAACCCAGTCTTCCAATCAGCGCGCGACAGGGCTCTGAATTTTTTGATGCGGCTGGGGCGAAATTCGGACATCATGCTTGAAAAATGCATCAATCGCGGTTATCCGCCTCTGGTCGATGAGCTTATCGTTCTTTTCGGTACAGAATCCTTCATAACCCAGCACGTCATCTTTCGAGCTCTTTTGAGAAGCATGTGGAAGGGTGCGCAGGATCAGTGCTTCCAACGTGTTGAGGAAATGTTTCCAAAAAGTTACAAAGAGATAATGCTCAGCAAATCTGTGAATCCTTCGGTCGAGGCGAGCACAGCCCACTATCAAGCGTTCATAAACGCCTATCGCGAACTTGCGGTGTTCCATCAGCAACACATGCGAACAATTCCAACTCAGCAGAACCAACGCAGCCTGCTGCCAAGGAGCCAAACTGAGCCAGGCCATGGCCAAGGTTCCTCCTCGAGAATAGATACTCGGACAGCACAAGGAACCACCCATAGCTTCCCAACACCCACAATGCCAACGTCGGTTGCAGTACCACAGGCTGCTCCAACTAATGGGCCTGGGTTTCCAATGAGGCAGGGATACTCTCCGCCTCAGGTTTTAGCAACCAACAGGTTCCCGGCCCCACAAGGTGCTAAGCACACTCGACCACCGATGCCAGTGACAGCAGGTCATAACCAAAATCTGCCCCGGAACGTAATAAGTGACGGACAAAACCAGCCACGGAGAACGGACCACCGTAGACAATCTGATCCCCATCTCACAAGTACCTTTCCCTCCGAAATCGTTGGACGCGTGACTCAATCCATTCCCCAAAGCTTTGAGATGCGTCAAACATTACCATCAAATGTCCCAAACCAATCTCAGAGGGGTTCACAGCAAAATGCTAGATCGGGACCTCAGCATTTGACCCAATCTCAGCCACCTGCTCCTTATCCTCATAGCAATCCACCTTCTCAACCAGGACCTCGACACGAGGTACACAGACATAGTTTTCAACTTGTCCCTGAAACCCAGACAACACCATCTACTTCTACCCAATTCATACGTGCTAATCCTAATTTGAATCAAATTCAAGCAGAGCCAGCTCGGTATGCGCTTCACCAAGCTCACGTTAGAAGTCCAATTCTGTCCTCGCTTACGATCCACGAAAAAAGGAAGCTTTTCAGATACATCAGGCATGTGTTTCTGCCGACTGGAGAACTCAGCAACGTCAAACGGCACGCCAGCTGGAAGTTCAGGATAGACAAAGTAGTTCTAGATTCCTTAGCGAGAGACACGCCTGGCTCGCATGGGTCTCAATCTGTGAGGATGCTCCATCCCGGCACTCGTATCTGCCGAATTCGGTGCATAACGATTGTTCAAGCACATGGGCTGCCAACTCAGAGTGACTGGGTCGTTGCAGATAATGTTTGGCCAGGTAGCACAGCAATCATACTGAATGGCGATGCCCTCGAGATTAGGAAGAAGACCCATCATGGGAAAGATCTGCCGGTCGACGCTACGCCTTATATCAGAGAAGGTGAAAATGATATCTCGACTGCGATAATTGGCTTACCTGAAGGAGGCAACACCAGATACGCCATCGGTGTAGAAATTGTTGAGGTCATCGATGAGCAATTCCTCAAGACCAGGCTACCAATATTACCCCTGCAAGATGCCCGAAAGCGCATCATTGATCGTTCTCGCAATATCGATCCAGATGTGCAAGTCGTCCACTCACAAATGGTCCTCGACCTTACAGACCCGTTCATGGCCCGAATCTTCGATGTCCCGGTGCGCGGAGCCTCTTGCCGTCACAACCAGTGCTTCGACCGTGATGTCTTCCTACAGACACGCAATACCAAGAATCCCAAGGAGCCATGTGGACCAGATGAGTTCCGGTGTCCCATCTGCGGCTTAGACGCTCGACCGCAAAGTCTGCTCATTGACGGGTTTTTCGTGTCGATAAGAGAGGAATTGCAGAGGAGGGGCAGACTTGACGTCAAATCCGTGACTCTTCATCCATCAGGAGATTGGGAGGTCAGGGAGGAGGAAGAAGCGACTGGAGAACAAGGTGACGGTTCGGGAATCAGGAAGGCACGAGCTAGGAGATCTGTGGGTAGGCAGAGCGTGCCACAAGATGTCATTGATCTCGGTGATTGATCTCAGGAACGAATGATATGGTGATTCCAGCGGATGCGAATCTTCGATTCCATTTTTATTATGTTGGGGCAATAATGAGCGAGAAAGCGAGCGATAATTAACGATACCCCCGTTGCATGCATAGATCTCAGCTTGTTCACATGGCGCTGAAATAGGCGGGGACTTTTGGTAGCATGTGGACATAGAAAAATGCACGGGCTGTGTGCTACCCTTTCCTTATGTGTGGTGAGATTGGCTACTTCAGAACCTTGTATTACAGCAAGCTTGCGTATCTAGCAAAACAAACAGGATTTTGAAACCCGAATAAGATTCAGAGGTTCAAATGGCGTATGGAAACATATCAATCCTTTGCTCTCATTTTCTTTACTAGCCATGAACTGGGCGATTTGGACCTTGAAACAATTTGTCTCAATTCGGGAAGCTCAATTCGAGAAAACGAGATACATTCCACTCAGAATTTACAAACACTACAAAGCCGCCGTCCCCAATCCATGCCCCAAGTTTGCAAAAGCAATCCACCTGCGAAATCTGCCCACCAAGCCCTCCTGTCCCAAATCCGAATCCAGACATTTCACCATCACAAATGACCCGCTCATCCACGCTTCGGATTCTTACGACTCAACGGCTTTCTATTTTTCTAACCTGAACCTGGACCTGAACCCAAAGATCCTCCACTACGCTCCCACTTCCGCCACTCCCCTCAAACCCTTTCAGGGTCCATCCGGTCCATCCTTCGCCCAAGCAAATCGTCCAGGCCGTCGTCTGGTGGATTCTTTGGCTCGGGTTGGCTGTGGTTCGGTGATTTGGTTGCGGTCTGATTGGTTTTGTCATTCAGTGGTGGGTCTCCGTTGTTGGTGCCGTTGGTGAGGATGCTCTGCTTGCCACTGCTGAAGCCATTTGAGGGTGCGTCGTGCTCTTCTTGAAGAAGTCCATTGTCCGATGTGCTGCTATTATCATCGCTATGGCCGTTGGTGAATAACACTTCCCGCTTGCCGTTGCTGAAGCCATTTGGGAGCACATTCTGCTTTTTAAAAAGGAGTCTATCGCTCGACGAGCTGCCATTCTCATCGCTGTGGCCATTGGTGAGAGCTTCTTTCGGCTTGCCTTTGTCGATGACATTCACGGGTACGCTACGCTCTTCACGAATAAGTTCATTTATCCGCTTGGTCTTCATCCCATGCTTGAATTTTTCCACAATGTCTCGATCATGCTCCTCTTGAAAGCGCACATGGTTGTGCACCTGGTCTCCAGGAGAAGTACGCTCTTTGCCCTTTCCCGTATCGTACCTTCCATCCTCTTCAGCATTCTTCCCATCGGCAGTCTCCTCATCAGACGTTATCACCAACAAGTCATCGATCAATTCTGCTCTTCTCTCCTGGCCCTTCTTCAGTCCAACATCGACCGCATCATGATGCTCCACCGGTTTCAACGCCAGAATCTCTCGCAGGAATGTCGAAAACTCGAGTCGCTTTTCTTTCCCAGGTTGAGAAACCGGAACCCCAATCAGCTCGAATGGTATATGGTAATACATCACGCCAACCACCCCTTTATTCCAGACCTCTCTGTACATGAACCCTTCGCTCGCTTCATCGCTCCAATACACTGTGGCATTCTCCACTACCTTCGCAATGAAAACATCACCCCAGACATGCCCACGCTGAAAATGCTGGTTCGGCTGAAGTGCTTCCTTAGACCTGTTCTTGAACATGATATAGGTGCCTATCGATGCCTCTTGTGGCTCATCAGGATTAGTACGCAGGACCTGACAATCGATCTGTGACATGCTCGCAGCAGTGAAATACTCCCTCATGTCAGGGAAGCGGACCGGTGGTTCGCCGGGATGTGACGCAGTTTCCAAAATCTCAAGGGAAACCTCGTGAGAAGGCGAGCCATCGGCAGGAATACGCAGGACTTTACGCCTTCCAATGGGCTGGAACGATGGTTTTACAAATCTTGGTGCAAGGTGTGTGATTGTCGGCTTCAAAGCAGGATCGCGATATCCGGAAGGTAATCGCAATTCGACTCTGATTGGTTGATCTGGAGGGTCGGGATGAGGAGCAAGGATTGTTCTTTGCGTCTCAGACGGGAGATCTGGGGACGAGGTTGGTGCTGATGGGGCCGTGTATCGGTCATCTGTAGGCTGGAATAGAATTCCTGGTGCTGCTGATTTTGAACTTGTTGGGTCTCTACTGTCAAATCTCCCATGGCGCCAGGGCTCAGAGCTGTGTGCTTGTATCGACATTGGCAGGGAGCGCTGTTTTATCAAGAAATCAATTGATGTATGATTAAACGGTCTCGCGAAGGATCGCCCCTGGCTGGGCGTGTGGAGGTGAGAGGATGTAAATATACTGGTAACTCATAAGGTATTGCGCTCTGTATGTTCGTGCTACGTAGCTTGAAGATTGAATAGGGAATGATAAATCATGTCATATTTCGCAAAAGAGAGAAGGAGCGGCACTGGCCTGTCACACTCCATTTCAGAGCAGGATACTGGCAAGACCGACCTTGACTGTAGTCTTCAACCACTGATTGCCATAGAAGAGCGTCATTCCGATGTTGACGTGCACTCACTACTCCGAATTCACGCAATAACAGAAAACCCACTGCGGCCAAGGAAGTGCAGCGCTCTTTAACCCGGGCACTGCGAGAAGGCCTCTGAGCTTGGCTTTAAGTGCTTCATAGCCAGTAAGGTGCTTGAATACACACATCGATGAAACGCTCTTGGATCACGGCCCTCATTCTTTGACGTGTCGATGCTGCTTCGATTGTCCCATTTTTGCCCTCTTGGCTCCGGGGATCCAGGTGCCAGATCCTTCCTTGGGAGTGTTTGGCTCGGCCTGTTCAAGGTATATCGACATTGATGTACATGATACTGTGGCTGTACTATCGCCATGTCGCTCATTTACCTTAGATTGTTCCACGTGACTTCAACGTGTCCCTTTTGATCACACCAATCCTCAAGAGCAGGCATATTGGCAGCAGCAACGGCTGAGATGGAATGGTAAGTACTGTTCCAATGGACTTTGGGCGTATATGTAGTGCACTAGAGTATGAGAAAGCTCGTTTTTACGATTTCTGCTGTCTTATTGATATTGGGGAAGCTCATCTTTTCGTTCAACGTAACCCGGCAGGCGTTGATGAGTTGGCTGTCCTGTTATCCATGGTGTAATCTTGATGGAAAAGGGATGCCCATTTCATACTCGTTGTCAGCCTCTATGACAATAACCACGTTCTGTAGACTCTCCAAGTACCATCCTTCGCTTCTGGCCATTGGGCGATTTGGTCATAAAGGGCCGAAGAGGAGGCTTTTGTCATCGTGAGAATGGGTCATACACACCCGAAGGAAGGTTTTTGTTTATCTGCACGGGTCTTGAGCCCCACGTTTGGGGGCTACATTTGGGGGCCACAGCGTTGTTTTTCAGGCGTTCTCTTGCATTCTCCGGCGACTAGACCCCAAACCCAACCCCCTGTAGACTAGTACAGCCGCATCATGCCTTAGAGCGTGGGGTCGGTTTATGATTCAATCAATCAATCAATCAATCAATCCAAGTCCCATCCTTTCCGGCAAGGCAAAAAATCAAAGGATGACGAGAGATTATTTGATGAATTTGCCACTCATAGGGCTGAAACACGCTAGTGTGACTCGATCCTCTCTTGATCCCGCTCCCGAGCCCTTGACAACTTCTCTTTTGCCCTGTGTGATGTATGGTATATATCTGCTTCTTTCAAAATAATGTGCGAGACACTCAATACAACACGAGGCAGGGGAACTAAGAAAAATTACGACCTAATCAAAATTCGAAACTGGCAGCTGAGAGTTTGTGCTCTTTTGTGCTATTGAATGCGGAACAACGACCTCTTGCTTTGGCCCAAGGCAGCCACCTCGGAAAGCCATCGTACCACCATAATCAAGGAACCAGGCTTTGTCGTTGATTGGGATGGGTAAATTTACTGGGCTCCGGCAGAAGCTCCCACACATGCATCCAGAAGTATTCACCAAAACCACCTTAATTCTTCCACATCCGAAAGTTTCCTGGCGTTCTGAGCGTAACTTGAAAACATGCAGGACCTATTCGCGACAGTGGGTAACAAAGTGAAGATATGAGAATATGAATACATGCCCAGTGGATCTTTGATTAGATCTCAGCCGCCCGTTTTGAGAGATTATAATGAACTTCTATTCACTCGATCTACCAGCTCCCTGACCAATGCGTTGATAAGAATCCTTGAAACCGATGCCTTGCCGCCGGAGACAATCAGCATCTGGGGTGACGAAGGAAGGCGCCTATTTCATAAGTGCTCATTGTCAAAATCTGTCAGGATTGAAGTGGATTCAAGAGCCTTACGAGATCCAGACATATCACCAGGGGAAACCTGTTCGATGCCTTCATAGCCAACCGCTATCGACGGCCATTCGGCTTTCATTTTAAGAGATGCTGGGGTTTTGTCCTTTTCTTCACTTAATACTCTGCTGACACTCGTCCAAGCTTGTGTGGGTCCTAGATAAAGAAATTTGATTGTCTGCAATGATGTGCATCACTTCGTGCTTAGCGATTTCCGGCCCAAATAGCAAATAAAACGAACAATGATGCGCTATCAGCTGGAATTGCCACGCGAGCATCAGTTTCCGGGAATGTGGACTGCCCCTTGCTTCCTATAACACCACGTTCCCCCTCTTTCCACCTTAGCCCTTTAGGATCGCCAAATCGTCACACTGAGCAATTCTCAAAAATGAGCGACCTGCCTATTGCCGACAAGCCCAAGCCCCCCAGCCTACTCAAGAGGTTGCTCTCGAAGCTCTCGCGTAAACCTCAGACGCGCGATGTCAAGGTACTATTCCACCCAGTACCTTCAGAACTTCAAGTGACCGATACATGTGAGCAGGAAAGCCTCCCTCGCCGGAAATTCCACATCGCTAGCAAAGTGATAAACTTGAACGAAGTCAGCACCAACGGCACACCTACTGGCGAGCTTCGCTACATTCGAGAGGCTCAATACTCCGAGTCGCAAAAGCAGTGGCTGTACCAATTGAACGGGAAGAACTTCACCAACAAAGCCGGGTGGGTGGCAGAGGACTTATTGAGGAGATATCCTTCGAAGTAAGGATGAAGTGGCTGGAAAACGGTAGTGAGTGAAGATTTTAAGGGCGGGGAAGTAGAAAGGGCAATGATATGAGGGAGGGCGATGACGCTTAACAGGAGAGTGCGTCCGATATAGCCAAGCATGCCAAGCATGCACAAATTCGGATCGATTTTGATTGCACCAAGACCGATCATTTGATTTTCTTAACACGCACTTTCCAATTTAGATTCGGAGATGCACGGCTAGGGCGCAGTATGCAGCAGTGATGTCATCTCACGATATATATGAAACAGAGCAGAATCTAAAAGCAAACCTTAAAAGTCTTCTCTCCTCTACCGACAACTTCACTAATGTGACATTTTCAATACTACTAAAGAGACAGCCAATCTTTCTGCCAGCGTTCGATGGCACCCCTGATGGCGTAATCCTCGTATTAAGACTTTGGAGGATTTGCAAGGATTCAGCGGGCCGTGAGTTTCGTTCAGCCCATGAGCTGATCATGAATACTTCGTCGACACCGGCAAGTAAGAAAATCTGCAAGACCTCTGAGACTGAATGTCTTGGTACTACCACGATTATTCAGATACTAGCCCAAGAGACGCTTCGAAGCCACAGCGTCCAGGCTTTCTCAATCGAATGCGATCTCGCGTCTCCAGCAGTAAGCCTGAGCCAAGCAAAACCCCACCATCTAGAGTAAGTAGCAATAAGTACTTAGGTGGTCCTTGACCGACCGCAAACCCCAAAATTCTTTCCACTAAGCCTATACATAGGTTGCCCGAAAATACAAACATGGAGACAAAGTATTCAACAAAGCCGCACTTGACGATAATGGTCAGCCGACACATGAAGTGCGAGTCATTTGGGGCTGGCACTATGACGCGATAGGAAAGGAATCGTGGTCTTACAGCGTATCAGACGAATCAAGGAAAACTCTAGAGTGGATTGAGGAGGAAGATCTGGAGTTACTGACTGATGATGCCGCTCAAAATTCGCCTGAGGAGACACAAGGACCAGGATAACAAATGTTCAAAGTAATGAGGGCGTTAGAAAGCTGTCATGACTCGCGATGAAGATGTTAAAATAATGTCAAAATTTATCGCATTCGATCTCGTCTGTGTAGGTGACAAAGCCCAAAGCTGACCTTGCTAGGAAAGCCCCAGCTTCGTCTGTCAGCCTATCTTATGTCCCCCTCATGATTATTGAATATCTACACTCATCTCAGAAGTAATAACATCAAGGCAAAGGCCCCAATACAACAGCCAGAATCAGGCGTCCTAGCCACATGATCCATGCCCGTTATCATAGACTGACCCAGCCCTCTGGCTCGGGTCCGAAATCGCCACAAGGTCCTCAAACGTGCTTCGAACCTCATCTCCCCACTCTGCATACGTCCTTTGACACGGCGATCACAGATAACGCGGCTTCCAAAATTAGGTCTCCGTCATAACCTACCGGTTTTGGTCCACGCCCTGTGGCTTGTGTAACTTAATCTTCACGACATCATCAACGAGTAGAAAACCTCCCACTTCCCTCCCGTTCGCACAGCGTACCAAACCATCTCAAATACCAGCATCATATCACAATGCCAATCCCATTTCTCCACAAGAAAACAAAACAAGATCCTCCCTCCAATCCCTCCACCTCCACACAACCTCCTCCACCCAAATCCTACAAACCGGGCCTCTACTACCTTCGCCCGGGCGGTGAAATCGTCAGAACCAGATCGAGTATCGACCCAAAATGGCTTCTTCCCGGTCCCGGACCACCCAGACCACCCCCAAGGAAATATGATGAAGGTGAGCTAGTGTCTCGCAAAGACGAGCGCGATCGTACCGGCACGCAGACGGGGAAGAAGTATCGCATCAAGGAAATCCGGTATCGTGAGGAGGGGCGGCGATGGTACTATGGGTTGGCGGAGGAACAGGGGAGTAAGGTGGTTGCGTGGGATGAGGAGCGGAGGTTGAGTTAGGCTGGTAAAGCGGCCGAGGAGGGGAGGGGAGGGGATGGAGAGTAGTGATGAGGGCAGAGAATTGGGGGCACTGGTACCTAACGGGCTTGAGTGAGGAGATTTGGAGGATGTCCTTGGATTGCGAGATTGAGACTTGCAACTCTTAGCTGCAACGGATGGTGGTGGAATGAATTTCATTGGAGATGGGTGACAAGCACATTCTTTTTGAGACAGGCGTGTTCCCAGATCGTAATGGTCATGGACTCAGTGTAACTTTTAGCTAGATCCTGATGAATCTTTACTGGGAGCATTAGTTTCTCCCATTAATCGCATGCATGGGTCTCTCACCCGACCACTATGTATCTCTACCGCTCGATCAAATTGAAGTCCAAAATCCCAGGCTACAAACAAACCACCATCTACTGACCTTTAATTTTCTCATCCGAGACCAAAAGCGATTTGTGGGATCTAAGAAGCGGGTACAATTCTCCACAATAGCTCTTCTCAGCCTTGAGATAATTCCTACCTCCAGCTCCGAAAGACCAGCCAACAGCGGTGAACTCATTCGAATCGTAAGAGGGCGCCACTTCAAAGAATGTCTTCAACTTGTCTCCAATATCTGGGAATGAATCAGGAGGCAGGCCTAGTGCATAGATGGCGACGCGCTTGATTTCCCCAGTTGCAGCAAGTATGGTAGTCGCGAGTGTACAACCCGAGGGGCTGAGGTATCTCTGCATCTCGGTCCACATTAAGGGGGTGAGCGTAGAGCCGTCTGCCAATGCAACGAGGCTTGCGGCCTTTTCTTCTGTCAGAGCCCCTGAGACTCGGAGATAGAGATTGACGGTATCGGATTGGAAGTCGACGGCGACATTACGCAGTAGCTCAAGACCTAGACTGTGGAACACATGTTTGTGCTGACGGACGCTATCAGGCACACCTTCAACGCTCAAGAGATCGTCTAGTTGTCGGAATGCTCCGAACGTAACCCAGATTTTCGAGAGACCTTTCTCCGAATCGAAGTCGCAGGATTGCTCTGGCGTGGGGCCGGCCCATGGTTCGCTCCAGCGTTGGATGAGATGCACCAGGGGGTTTGAGGGCTTGATGAAGTCGGCGGAAATTGCGATGCTGACTGTGTCGATGGGGCTGCGGGAGTAAAAGCGGTAGCTGAGGGCTTCGTTTGGTCGGTTGGTTGTACGCCAGAGGACGGCGCCAGAGGCGAAGCATTGGTGGTATGCTTCGATCATGTTGAAGGTCGTGGGCTTCGAGAATGGGGCACCCTGCAAGACTTGAGCATTAGTATTCTTTTGGCATAGGGAGGGGCGTGTAGTTCCACAGGGATACTTACGATGGCATTGCAGACTTTCTCAATGTCTGCTAAATATTTCTCAGAATCAAAGTGATCCATATTGAAGATTTGGATCTTGAGCAATGAAGAATGTTGGGGAGGTCAGGGTTCCAGAGCTTTGGTCTGTCGAAGCGCTTTGCTCAGAAGAAGAACACTTGGAAGGAAATGGTTCATATATCCGACTCCTTCGAATGTGGATGTGATCAGGCCCCCCGGAGCTCCACTGATACTCTGCCAGTCGCAAAAGACTACACCTTGGCGCTATGAGTTTCTCACCTGAATTGAAATGTGGATACCGGCCGTAGAAGGGACCTGTAGACCAGCTTCGGCAAATTGTTCCCACTATTTGTCTGAGTGACGCGATTTGATACTTACTTTTCGGAAAGTTTTCGGTGGATGCGGCTCATTCGTTGCGTATGACGACAGGTCTCCTTCTTCTCAACAGATGGTGTCCTCCGAAGAAGAACCCTCGAGGGCCGAATGCATACATGGCGGACCCCTTGGTATCATTGCACGCTGAGACATCGTATCGGCAGATTTGATGTGCTGCGGCCTTAATGTGGAGTCAATTGGTCTAGTGAGAATGCATCGGCAGATCCAAAGCGAGATCTCAAAGGACATGATACAGCGGCCTTCCCCAGTGAACAATCCATCGGTCTCGGTGGTATGCTAGTCGTCGGCAAAGTGACCATATCTCAGCTGCGATCAGCGAGTTCCGAAAGAGTGGGTGTGAGATTGTAGTATAGACAGGAATAAAGTTATTATCGCACGTGCATATCGGATGGACAATTATCTGTTCTTAAATCCCATTGACGTCTACGATCCTTCGATGTAAATACATACCGATCCACAAGGAGAGTGGTCGTAAAGCTAAAGAACATGTCATCCCATAGGCCAAGATATTTCTGCACCCTGACCGTTGCCATGACAACGTGTGGAAAGCTTGCCTGTCCTTACACCATTCAAATTTCACGAGATCACTGACAGTATAAATATCAAGGCACTCCATTACGACAGACCAATATGAGATTCGTATTTGTAGAAAATGGGTTCTTGAGAGTTAGCAAAGCATGTACTCTACGCTGCAGGACCCAAGGCTGAAAGTAGACGCAAGTCGAAGCCAGGATTTTCGTACTCGTTTGCGTACCATTGACTGTCAGCCTGATGTCTTGTTCTCTTGCATCACTCAAGATTCCATTCAACGGTGCCAGAGCGAGTTGACAGCTTCTGCTTATAACGTACCAGTAGTATTGCAAATTCCATATTTTTGAGATTTTTCCAGCAAATCCGCGCAATAAAGTACGGTACATATCATGATTCAGGGTCCAACGCTTGAACGCAAAGCCTGGTGAGCGTTAGGTTCCGAGCGGTTATCCGCCGTTGTATTTCACCCGAGCGCAAAGTTTCGTTTACATGATTCTAGTCGAGCTGTGGTAATTAATAGGGCCGCTATGAAAGTGACGTTAAAAGGAATTGTCTCATGACCATCTCCATCAAGAAACTTAGCCCAAGGCCCCGCATACGGATAACCCCTAATCGCCCTTGGAGACAAGCTAGGGTACATAGGTAGTGAAGCCTCGAGTGGCCACTATTCTTGCTTAGGGTGGTAATTCTCCTTAGAGCCACGCTATTTCCCTGCCCCTGGCGAGCCTGGCGAAGAGCGGGTGGACCCTTAAAGCGAGCCGTTTACTAAGACATGAATTTATTGAAAGTCGCAGCCGCAAGAGAAAATTCTACAATTTTCAAAGAGGGCCGAGACTGCGAGGTAAGGATAGCTTTGTAAAGGCAGCAACTTGTCTATTATCACCGGCTCGCATGCTTATGTCTTCGGCACCCCAAGACCATCGCTTTACCTCAGACATCCTTCGCCAGGCTGCCTTCTTTGGGCAGGGAAAACGCCATCAACAAAAACAGCAGCTAATCGAGTACACAGTCAACCCCCTGTGTCTAATTCTGCGCGACTATTGATGCTTTACTGAGCTCGGCAGCGTTTTGCCATCAGCTCAGCTCCTCGGAAGCTCCTAAGTTGTGGCTTCAATTGATGATCGCAAATCTTTTCCAACTGGCACATTGCCCTCTCTCGTATGTTAGGACTTGAAACATCTGTTGAACCCTACGACATAAGAACCCAAGCGCCAGACAGTCAATTCCTCCCTGGACCTAGGGAGCGCCGCTGTGGTGCGGATAATGTTCTATCATATTTAGCTCATGCTCCTATTAAAACCTGCACTGACGGAGAAAGTACAATTTGACCATGGCCGCCGACGACAACAACACAGCTATTATAAATATGATAGACACAGCTGTGAAAATGCTCTATTGGATGCCTTTGCCAGCGAAAAGGCGGCTTTCAATGATGTGAGCCAACTCTTTCTTTTGTTGTATACAAACTCAAAGAAAGTCACAGGTCGAGGGATGGACATGTCAATCTATTAAAGATGATTGTAACGCCCGCTTTACCTACATATCTGATTGAAACGAAGACACCACTGGTGGTCACTACCCTAAGTCATTGGCAGATCCACACGTACGGTAGGCAGTGCGACCGATGAGTCTGAGACCCCTCTTGCAGACTCAGCAAGCTACCTGAAAACATTATTGAGCACCTCTTTTTAGAACGCTGCAGTGTGCTGCAACACTTGCTCTCACAATGATGGTCTAAACCATGTCCCAAATCGCGTACGGCTGAGATGATATTGACCATTTCCGGCTAGACTCCAGGGGTTCTTCCACATGTCTGGCGCGTATACCAGGGGTCTGAGGAGCCCATTGGCTACATCCTGGCTTGGGACAGAGGTAAACTGAAATGTTGATGTGCATTCGATCTCGAGAACACCATACCAGGTAAGAAGATGGGCGTTCGTTCGGCCACACACATATGCAAGTAAGCGTAGTGAGCGCCGCTAGTATGTTCTAGTATAGAAGGATTGTGCCATGAAACGAGCTGCGATAAGTATTGGGCATCAATTTTCGTCCATTCGCATCACGGTGACCCCTGACGTTCTCGTGCATCTTCACCGCTGGACGCAAAGCTGCGGCGGGTTGTATGAAACAAACGTCTTGAAGGTGTTGAGAATGCCGTCAAGTGTTCATCTTTATTTGGATGCCTTGTAGGCGAAGCTGTTCGTGACGTGGCAGCAGGCTGAACAGCTGCGCACGAAATCTGAGCGGTTCGATTGCGGCTCGGTCCAAGATGGTGGGCAGGCGATTGGTACATTGGTACAGACGCTTCGGATTATTAGATCAGAGCAAGCCAACGTTGAAGTCTATATAATAGCGCAGATGCCTGCTGTTGTAGAATCAAGGATAGCCTCCAACATTCGGAAGATGTCTAGCTCACGCGACCCTCAGCAAGGCCCTATGCATAGTGATCTGAAACAGGTGAGCTTCAGCAGCTTGTCCAGCAGCTCCAACCTACAACACGTTGAGCGCTGATAATTAGAGGAACAGATCCAAGGCATTGGTCACAAGGGTACAAAACCTACACCTGTTTCTAAGTGGAAGGGGACTCCAGGGGCTCGGAGTCATTCAGGGTACGGAGGAGATCAACAGCCAGAGGTATAACATAGCTCTCACTTCCCTGACTTACTTAGCTGAGAGTCTTGTGAATTAGTCTGATTATGCCTTTGATCGTGGAGAGAAGGTCTACAACAAGCGAGAGAGAGATCCGAACACGCACGAAATGAAGTACATAAAACGATATGTTTGTTGCAGGCGCAAGCATCCGCAGGATCAACGGAGTCAGTACAGGCTCAAAGACAGACCACCAGGACATACAAATGCTTCGACAGTGACCGACTACATTGATGAAGAGGATCTCGAAGACATTGTGGTGAATGAAGAGGAAGACACGAGCGAGGAGGAGGAAGTGGAACATGCACATACTTGATGATCTGTTTCTTCGCTTGATCACAATAATCTTGGCAAAATGTGCATACAGGCGCTTTGGCCCGGCACTTAGGTTATGGGCTTGGGACACGAATTGATTTCATGCATGAAGCCATCGATGTCACATAAGACGCATTAGACTGATCTTGTGACTTTTGCTTGGTCCGACTGAGAAGTAGGCCAAGCCAGAAATTGATTAGTCTCGACGCGCAAAGGAGGGTGGTGATAGGTACTGAAGAGTCTGACTTACATTGTCTTCCGAATCCCTCGAAGACAGGTAACCATGACCGAGGCGAATTGCGACGCAAAAAATGGGGCGGACTGGTGCGCTTACCTTCTTGCTGTCCAAGTTCCCAGCCCTACTTTCACATCTAATGTGTCATATTTGATCTGCCGTTGCCCCCTCCCTTGCTGGCCCATTTCTAGCCCCTTGTTCGTTTGAGGCGTCTTCGTACCACCGAGATTATCTCCACTTGAGTGCGATCCCAGACTTTTGTTGCATTCTACCGATAAAGACCCCCAGCTTCTGACTCTTTGATGGCCGTAAGAAGAACCGGACGAGCTGAGGTGGAAGTCTCTGACTGTCCGCCAAGCACGCTTGGGGAAGCGGACCCGCGCGAGACCATGCTACAGTATGCGCCATCCGCAACATCATCGAACCCTTCTTCCCCATCGACACCACATAGTCCAGTACCCTTACTTAATCCCTCGCCTTTTGAGGATGCTGAGGGTATTGATAGACGAGGTCTGTTGTTATTACGGGCAAATACCCTCAAGAACATCGGCTGATACTGGCTCAGGACGTGATGAGGAAAAAGGATATGGCAAACCCTCCAATCTTACTTTCAACACCAAGGTACCGGAGAAAATCCGATCAGGCAAGTATAGGTACCATGGACTGTAGTAATACAAGCTAATGGAATGACGAAAGTGAGCGGTTATAACCCTGGCTACGGAAGAGTCGCCGCCGTCGAGAGCTGCGATCCAAATTTCTTGATCTGTCGCAGATTTGACTGGTTACGCACCCGATTGTTACTGAATATTCAGGACGATCTCCAGAGGCTCGAACGAGATCTTGAACGAGAAGATGAGCATGAATTCAATCATGGGCAACCCATAAAATTAAAGAGCCGCCGAAAGGACTCTAAGGGTCCAAATCGCAAGCGACAGAGCATTTTCTCCGAGATAAATGAGAAACTCAGGGAGTATGGTACGTTAAGGATAGCGACATAACTAGTGACGACTTTCCTGACGTTCAACAAGATGAAATAATGTTTCGTCTACGAGATGTCCAAGCTTTTAAAAGACCATCTGAGAGGAACCAGGGCAGTCTTTATCAAGCAGTCAAGACGAACATAGTCGACGCAGAGAACGGTTGGATTCTCCGATCAAACGACCTAGCAGCTTTGGCTCATGATTCAGAGCATGGTTGGGTCAACGTATGGCTCGAAAATACATTGAATAGGGTCTCTAGGAATACATTACTAGTAAGTATAGCAACGGCCCACTTTTACTGCTATTTTACCAGAAAAGATCCCTATTCAAGACTACTATCTATTATCCCAATACTTCCGGACGCCTTTGCCACTGGCAGTCCTGTTCCAATTGTGTCCATCCGATCAGGTTATCAGAAATTCAGGATTGACAGCTAACACCGCTGAAGAAGGTCTTTCGCGACAAGGAGCGAGAACTCGTAACGGGCTCCATGCCGTACCTGAATCTTGTGTCCCCTGAACGATTGGACATCCTCTTGAAAGCCTTTCTTACAATTCTCGCCTCCCTTTTGCTCCTTGCTCCTGTGTCGATACTATTCATGCTTCAGCCAACTCAGCCTTCCCAAGTACGGGCCAGGAGTCGAAGTCAGATCGGTGTGGTGTTTCTTTTTACACTGGTGTTCTCAATATGTTGTTCCGCCTTCACCAAGGCCCGGAAACAAGAGATATTCACAGCTACGGCTGCATACAGTGCTGTGTTAGTGGTTTTTTTGGGAAACACATCACAAATGCTGGCTTGTTCGACTGGCGGCTCCTGAGATGGTTCCTCCTGTGTGAAGGTTTCAGGACGACGTTCCTTCAAATGTTTGTTTTAATATTGAGTTCGTTTGAGCCGTCGGTTTCCCACCTGCGACTCTCACCTTTAACGGCCTTCTGATGCATAGCGCGTGGAGTAAAGGATGACTATCGGGGCCCTATGAATTGCTCACGGGCCACCATAAGCTCGAGGGAAACGGGGCTCTAGAGGCTACGAAGAGTTGGAACACACAACACTAGGATTGAAAGAGTAGGACACAAGAATGGACGGGAGGGTCTAGGCTCAAGACCACAGTATGGTGGGTGGGGGACACTTGCGGGGACAACGTTAACCATTGGCTACCAACAAATACAGACCATCGACAGTACTTTACATTGAAGATCTGCAACATCATAATGGACCCTAAAGCCACCATCTCCATCATTTGGTCTGCTGACAATACAGCCTTACACTCCATCTTGTCTTGATATCCTCTTTCGGCCATAGAATGAATGACAGCCGTCTATTATGTATTGCATCTATCAGTTGACCCTTTCGCTGCAAAGACCTGCCGTGCCGCCCCAGTCCCAAAGACCGAACACACGGTCGTAGGATCCACGTTGCGACAGACCGATGTCACCCAAGCTATCCCTTGAATCCAGCACGGGGAACGCTCGCCCCATCTTGCATTAGTTTGTTGGGTTCCACTTATGCCCTTGCATCTCTTTCACAGGCTTTTAGACCTCGCGTATTCTTGTCGTTTCCATTTGGCTGCCGGTAGTTCCTTCCCTCCTAGTGGTATGAAAGTTACGCTAGACTAGACTAAGCATCAACCAAACTCTCCCGTCGGAATCAATGCCATTCTAGATCTAGCCCAATTCGTCACGTTGCGACCTTCAGTCCTTGATGCCGGCTGGAACTTTCCTCCACCGGCGGATAGTCTACCACTTGCCACATTCGTGAGATGCTAAGGCAATTTCGACATAGTAAAGAGATCTCTAAGAATTTGGAGAGTTTGACGCATGGAAACACAGGAACCCAAGATAATGCCATTTCAGGCGCTGATGCTGTAATACTCTACGACAACAGTATGTCCAATCAACAGCAGCAATAGTGCGCCAGGAGAGCTGAGAGCACTCGCGCATGAAACTTGAAGAGTGGCTTGTTTGCCAATGCGAACAAGCCTCCAGAATCTTGCAAATTGCCGTGGCGCCTATGACTGCAACCTGGAATGCGTCATCCCCACCATGAGTGACGTCGAGGACGTAGCATTGTTTTGATAACGAACACCTATCTTCACACTCTCCCTGGCCTCCCCGTATGCTTCAAATAATGTCCGCAGTCATCTTCATTTTACGCTACAGGGGAACCATTTGAAAAAAGGGTAAATTGCTTCATGCTCCCAGACCCTGAATTTGATTCTATTCAAGGTACCTCCAGCATTCTCTGGAAGCTGATACACAGCCACTCGCTACGTCGCTGACCTGGAGAACAAAGGCAGTGTTATCGTAGCTCAAAACGGCGTTTCTGCGCAAAAAACATTGAGCAATCCTTATCTACGACCGAAGACAGCTTTAGGATAAGGACCGCGGACGGATTGATTTGGCAAAATATCAATCTAGCTCATCGAAATTTCCGTATGAGGCGGACCGAGGGAAAGGTAGCATGGTTGACCAGTCGATACTAGCCCAAAGCCTCATTGAAGCTCGGCCGCTTCGTTTGACGCAATCCGACATACATTGGTAGGTACAATTACCATGGCAGCACCAGTCACAGTAGTCCAGATAGGCTCCCAGTGGTTTCCGATGTGGATGTTACCCAATCGAAAAGGAATCGTCTACGTTGTCCGCTGAATACGCTACGATAGCCTCGTGGGAGATTTGTGAAGGGAACACATCTTCCCGAAATCGAAGTTCCCCTGCGAGGATCAAATACGCCTACCATCTGAGTGATTGCATTCTCTGCACTCATGCTGAGAATCGATACCCGCACGAGGGAGTTTATTTCTACTGATGCATGCCCACGTCAAAAGTCTTCGAATTAAAGGCTGAAGATCACGCTCGCCGTATCACCTTCAGACAAGTCAAATCAAGATAGCTGGTGTTTTTGGGATTTACATTTCAATCTTCTCTGATGGTGCTTCCTCCGTAAGTACGCTGTCTGCATGTCGCCCCAAAGAACAGGAGGTGAGAGCAGTGCCTGAGAACGTGAGTCAAACGCAAACGAATTTATCAAGCGAATTCAATGCTGTCTAAGAAGATAGCTGACGTATGGACTAGCTCTGCTTGCTTCCCAACCTGATAGTCCGTTTCAACACCGACAAATGCACAAAGCAGACTGTGCTGCTAGAATTGATAGACATTGAAGAAATTGCTTTGGAACAGGCTGAGAGATATCGCGTATCAACGTGGCGGTAGATCACCGACGATCTTACCTTTCAATACTCGCCGCTACAAGCAAAGCTTTGGCGTTCATGGTATACGTGCTGCCATGAAGCATAGAGCGATTGTTGTCTAGCACTTCAGACCGTGCAGACGTTTCATGCGTCAGAATGTTCTGACACGGCATCAATTCACACATCTATGCGTTGAAGTTGGGTGCAACTCCGTATCGAAGTGGTGGGTCCATCATGTGGTTCATTGCCACCGAGCCCGATATAGTGTCTTCCCGAGCAGACGCAGGTTTATTTTTGGCATCTGAGTCGTTGTACGACCCGAGCCTACGGTTCTTCAGCGGCTAGGATCTACGACTTACATTGTACATCTCGACCACAGCCCGCAACTCGACAGATAGCCTAGGTTGAGACAGTCATCTTAAATCAAAGGCCGGTTGACACTATGGCACTCAACGCACACGAACAGACGGATCTTGAAGTCACTAATCTCCAACAAAATGGGACGCAAGCCGAGCTGCGTCCGGCAATTCTAAGTGACGCCACACCCTCACCAATGTCAAGTTCCTCTTCTCCAGAAAATCCAACGCCCCTTAATCTTAGTCCGAAAGCGTCCAGTGAGCAAAGTAAGATTCAAACTCCAACAGGACAAGAGAAGGGCATTCTCACACGCCTTAAATCCATTGCTTTTCGCGAGCAAGACCCAAATATCACTTACAATACTAAAGTACCTTCTGACATTCGAGCTTGTAAGTCTCCAATAATGTTGAAGCGAATTCGCTGATCTGAGAGCAAAAGTAAACTATTACCATCAAGGTTACGGTACACTCGCTGCCTTTGCAGCATGCGATCCCAACTTTCTAATATGCCGTAAATTCTCATGGCTTCACACACGTCTTCTACGACATATCCAAGATGAGATCCAGGAGCTGGAGCGAGCTCTCGAGCGAGCGGATAAAAAGGAATTCCTCTGGACCAACACGAGCTCGATTCTATGTCGGCGGGATCCCTAGTCACCTAAGCTGACGTGAGAGTTCGTTTGAGGCCCGGCCCGCGGAACATGTCCCCAGCTTGCATTAGCGTTTGATGGATGCCGTCAGATTTCGGGGCGTTTTTAAACGTCCCGTAGCCTTGTCATTCTCATTCATGTCCCCGAATTCCGTAGTCTTGCCGCAAGGGTGGCTCTAGGAAGCCGAGGGGAGGACGAGGCAGGCGACTTGTTCATTTATACATCGTGATCGTGAAGGGCTTGTCCTGCTCCCCGGAGACAGCGAAGTCAATTGACGCAGGAGGTATTTTGCTAGTGTTGCGGGTTGATCGTATGCTACGGCTGCTGTCTATAGCGGGAGCAAGTCACTATCCAAGGGCTTCCTGCGGACACCTCTTAGACGACACAATTCAGAGCATTAAGTTCAGCTCATGAGGGACAATGGTACGGGCAAGATAGCTGTCACTCCGCTTTAACCTGTAACGACGTATTGACCCCGTATAAAACAAACAATGAGGTGCCAAACAAATCGATATGGCGTGGTTGGACCTCGATATCATGTATTCATTTTTCGGCATTCTTGCTCCACACTCAATGTGCTCCATTCTGCGGCCCAACTTCTCAGTCAAATTGTGGACGCAAAGGCCGATGTACGAGTACCATCTGACACCACACCAAGGTATTCCGCGTGTATCTATCCACAGCTCTTGTTCCCGTAGACTTAAAGTGAAGTCGTTTATCACACAACAAAGCCCACTGTATCAAAATACTAAAGGCAGTCGACTCAGTATGTTTGCCCATAGTAACTGCGAAGCTGAATTGTCATCCTCCATGACTCGGCACGACCAGGACATTGGAAGTGTTGCCCAAGAAAACCACTAGGACGGCGCAGTAGGCCGCCGTGGCAGCAAACAGCTCTTGCCGCTTTGCCTTGGTGAATATGGAGCATGAGAGCGAGAATACCATGGTGAATAAGAATATAGTGACAAGCTGCCATTTACCCGCTCTTTTGGCCTGAGATTGCTCTGTCGGTTGCAACTCCCAGAGTACGAGGACTGGAGCGAGGAGGAGGACGGCTGCTATCGTAGTAAGGACCACACGTAGTAGGACCTCAAATCTTTCTGCAGAGGTCAATTTTAGCCTCTCTTCTGATCCAGTCTTCAACTTCTGTCCTCGAGTTCTGAAAATGGACTATGCTGTATTAGCACGTCTTTCCAGTGTCATCAGTGTCATGTGAAAGGAGCCATAGAAAACTCGCGTTCGGCTAGCTAATCTTGCGGTGCATAACGCAACGAGATATTTCGTGTACTTACCATGGTCAATGTCTCCGACAATTTGACGAACGCGTTCTCGAGTAAAGCGTTAAACCATCCATAGTCTTCATCCCGCGCCAAGGCCACCAGGTCATCACTTTGGCGGATCCACTGACTCTCGGACTGTAACAAGCTTTCGGAAGTGTCAATCAAATTGTACAGGCTATTCTGGTTCCTTCTGGTCGGCTTCTTGATTGCCTGTTTTTGCTGCAGGCGGAGAAGAAGTGCGTCTTTCGGGCTTATCAGTGTGAATCCTCATAACTTGCAAAAGTAGCTTACCATATTCATCAAGTTTCTCGTGACAGAGCTTCAGCATATTCCTTCGCTCTGATTCTTCTGGAACCGCATCATCGAGACGTCGACAGAGTAATTTGGTAGGATTCCCCGTGAGTGCTTCCCACTTATCAAAGTCTTCAAGCTGCCCCTCCAAGTCTACCAACTCATCTTGAAGATGAAGTAGAACCCGGTTGTGCAGCCAGCCAAATTTGCGATAAATCAAGAAAGATGGGTCACTATCCTCATACGCAGCCACTTTGCCATAGCCAGGGTCGTATTCGCTCACTGACGGACCATTAGCTTTGACTAATTACTAAATCTGAATGAAAAGCACCTGCACGTATGATCTCGGGAACATGGTATTCAAGGGTATACTCTGAGGAGCTCTTTGACAGTCCAACGACATGCTTGAGGCGTTGTCTGAGGGTTTTCGGACGGCGATCTGGCACAAAATATTCAGCGTCTTGATCAGACTATTGACATCTTGCTTGGAGAAACTACCTTCTGTATTCGAGCCACTTTCGACCAAAGACGATGTTTCCGCAAATGATGCTGAGAATCTAGGAGACTGCGGAGGACTGTTGTCTTTTGATGGGGCTTCTTGTAGCGTCGGCGATCGCGGATCTGGGCCTTGCTTCGCTTGCTCGGATGATCTTTGACCTTCCGCTCTCGCTGACTCCTCCGTAACCATGGCGTTTGTCGGGTACGTGGAAGTCTGTCGGAGACTTTGTCAGAATCCCAAGGTTCAAAGCATAGTACAAATGCAAAGAGCAACCTAGAAAGACCAACACGGCAGATGAGGGGCGGGTTAGGCACGGTAGGGTTGCAAGGGGGGAGAGGTCCTCAAAGAATTCCTCGGCGTGAAAAGCGGTAGATTCAGCCACTCGATCTTATTGGAACAGGTAATCCCACTACTGCCGGGGAGGGATAGTCGGTGTCTCTGCTTGTCATCGCTGCTAGTCATCACAGAAAATCCAGTTTCACGGCACGATCGAGTGCCAATCGCAGGACACACTCTTCCCTTCCGGCGGCACACCCTAAACGAATTACGGTGAGGATCAGCCTTGTATCGAATTGGACGCCTACGGCGCATGGTCGCATTGATCCGGTCAGATTCGCAAGAAGGATTTTCGTCTGCGTATGCATGAAATTTATCCAATCCCTGCCCGAGCCAAGGCCAGGGTATCGGGTATTGGCTGTAGGACCAAAGCGCTGCCAGAATTTTTTGAGCAATCACTTTGCGAATCGTAAGTACATGGTATCTCAAGTCTTTTCGTCTTTCATTTTGCGTCTACACGTTTTAAGACTGCTTCTGATGCCGCCTTATGTATAACGTTTCCGAACTCATCCTTCAATCGGTATTTGATCGTCCCATCTACGTCCACCATCACGCAACAGATCCAATAAATGGCCATCAGAAGCTTGCCATCTTTTCCCCTTTCTCGCGTGTGACAAACTTGGGCCCCGTGTGAGTAGGCTGTCTTAGTCTACAATAGAGTGAGTTCCGTGATGGTGGCGAGATAAAATCATAAATGTAGGAAAATGAATACCGTCTGGGGAGCCTCATCGTTTTTCTTGGTCTTCCGCCCTTGCCCGGTCGAGAAAGATCTTATGCTGCCCTCCAGGGATCCCACGCTCTGCGCCTTTTAGCGTTGAGAACAAACGGGAATGGTGTTTGTCATACTTTGTTTCGACTGCAATCGTATAACATCCGAGGGTCGGACATCACGCAGATCGGTGGCCTCAAGGGTGATCGGGCCTGGGGGAATGGTCTTGAGTGCGGTTTGTACAAGCAGCAGCAAATGTGAAGCTGCTCGTCGAGACTGGGGAGGATTGCAAGCCTATATAATTCCAAGTACTGATATGCCATGTTGACTTAAGAGGGCAGCTTTTATGCTTTAATTCAAATCCATCCGGCGTTGGTACACTGCCTTAAGGATCAAGCCGCAATTGACAGCGCTTAGAACTCGGAAATGTACCAGCTGACAGTCGATGTGCAGCCACGTCACCACATCCGCGATAGACTGCTTCAGATTCTTCTCAAATATCGCTGGAGGCGTCCACACTTCAATCAAGGCAACTACGTTCCAATGCACGCCTTCTTAGCGTCCTCTGTAGCGGTGAGAAGATCGAATGCCCAGTGGTCCCATTCGACGGGTACAGACATGTTGCTGCCCAATTTCGCCGTCAATTTATCACACAAATGCAGCCAATGCTAGGTTGTTATCATACAAATCTGTAGCTTCGTTTGATCAAGACCCATTATGCGTTCAGCAAGACAGAAGATCCGGACTACCAACGATGGTCCCCAGCCTTGTCCAACATTGCAGATAGCGAAACCACTCCTGCCTCTGCATACACCCTCTCAAAACAGATTCAGCTAGTCCCAGCTTGTCCCCCTGATCATTTCCCCGGGACTCTCGTCTTCTCATTTGCCATCACTGGGAAACCTCAGCCTTCCGTCGTCCACCCAACCGGTCACCTTGCCCTCGGATCCAGGTCCATTTTTCAACCGGTCTGCGAACACATGCTCCGATCCATTTTCACTGCCGCGATCCAACGAGGTTGGTGTGAGGCTTGGTCATCGGGAGTCTTCTCGTTCACATCACATACTTAGTCACCATTCTTGTAGGTGTGGAGCTATCGAGCCACGATCAGCCTGTATACCAGTATTGAGGGCGTATACTGGACGGACAACAGCCTTTCTATCAGTGGCGATCGCTGAGGACATGGAGATGCGAAAGTCCTGTCCGGCTTGTGCAGTCTTCCGCTTCCTATTTCAGCACATGCGCGCGCTATCGGCTAAGATTTTGAGGAAGTCTACCAGTAGAAAGCATCTATTGAATTGTTTCATAGAATGAGAAGACAAATGCTTCCTCAGAGCACGAGACGAACGATCATATATTTTAGGAAATATAGCCTCACGTCAGTCTGCATAAATCCTATCGTCGCAGATTTTCTAGGTGCATCACTAAGGTAGCTGTAGGGCGCCGAAAGGAGGGGGACTACGGAAGTGCCGTGGTGGCGGGCTCGTAGATCGTGAAGCCCCCAGAGTTTCGCCTCAGAGCGTTCGAGAAAAGACAAATGCAGGCAGACAGGTTTCAGTTTTATTACGCCTGGAGACAACACGAGAAAGTAGCCTTCATCTTTTATGCTAGTGTTGATGCATGTGCTAAGAAAAGTCAAGATTAAGGAGTGACATCGGGAAAAAAGGAAGGATCGCCTTTTGGTTTCCTATGGAATCTCCGCTCTCACTATTCTCGAATCCTCGTCTTCAAGTAATGTATCGTTGTATTGTTTTTGATACGTAGTATGTAGACAGGCGTTCAGGTCTTCGCTTTTTGCACCTGGCAAAGTATCAATACCATGGTTTTGTCCTTGCGTTTATAAAGACAAAGATCCCCTAATCCCTATCAGAATGACTGGATCTACGCTTGTCTTGGAGAATAAGCTTTAAAGTTCCCTGTCACTGGGGCCCTTCATCTTGCGAAAGATTGTGGCTCCTCCTCCTCGCTAGTTTTCTGACCCTTTCAACAGTCTCGTCGATGTCCGAATGCGCTCTAGAAACAAACTCTGTACATGCTGTAAGGATGATACAATGTCTTTGAAAGGTGAGGTCAAGGCAAGCAAGAAATCGGCAAGAATGACCTCTGGCATGTCGGTCAGGGTGATTCAGAGTACGAGGGAGATTGGGCCTTCCACAAGGCATTGGTATAAGAATACGAACCAATGGATCTGACACTCCGTAAGATTTTGAGCGACAAGAGAAGACCTATTCAATGAGAGCATAAGTGAGCTGACCTCGACAACACCGCGGAAGCCTTGTCTCGAGGGTTGCTGGCTAAAGGGCCAATTCGGATCGAACCAATTTTACGCAGACCCACGCAGATGAGACATAGAAGCTGAGGATTGAACACAGGCAGTATATAGAGTCCGTCGTTCATGTTAGAAGCGGTATACGATCCTATGACTTTGGTAGTGGATTTTTGAGCATGATTGAGACCCTCGTGGCAATCAGGTATGCTTTGTCCAACATCGATCTAAGCCTTTCAAAGGGAAAAAGGGAATTTGCTATGCATGATCAAATGAGTCGAAGCCCATAAGAGAATATACTGGATAGGCTACGATCATTGCTCGAGAATCTGCCTAACGCTTCAGATCTGTCAACGACTTCTTTAAGTTTGTGAGAATTATCCAGTAAATAAGTTGGTTTCTCTTCGGCTGCAAAATTGGGGGAGAATTGCTGTCTCGTCTGGGATTCAGGCGATCCAAATCTGGACACCATGTCTAGTTTCACATGATGGATTGCGAAATTTGGCTGCTTCGAATGGCCTTTTGACAGACCATGTCTCGTGTCCACTCGATTTTTTGGACAGAAACAGCATCTCAAAAGGCTCATTTTCCTTTCGAACATCATATTATAAATACAGAGGCCGATCTTAGAGCAATGCAACGATTCAATCATTCACATGGAAGGAAATCGAGCCTGTCTGTCCTCTCTGTATCGGGAAAACTCATAGCCTAGGAATCTTGGTTCCATCCCCTGGCTTTTATGCTCCAATTCGATAATGGAAGCTTCCAAGGTTCAAAGAATGAGATAAGGCATAGATCGGAGTCCGTCTTCATCGACCAGTGCAATGTAGACCCGACCTTCCAACCGTAGGTACTAATGTAGAGTGAATTTGTCATAGAGCACCAAGTGATAGGTCCCATTGAATTCCGAGCTTGTCATAGGGTAAGACTTCTTAATCTTGGAACAAGAGCAAGAAAATTTGCATTCTTTTGAAACGCTGAGTATTCCAATGTGATTTCACGTACGTCTAGAAGCCTAGGACGAAACCTCGGGTCGCAGGATTGGCACAACTGTAAAGCTGTTGGACCATGATATTCAAAATGCAGGATCTGGCGTACAAATTCCATGTCACAGCATCTTTGAATTGTTCTACTACTGGTTATCTCATCAATGATATCATGCAAGAGATTGCAAGAAAAATAATAGCGCGTGATAGAGCACTGGTAAATGACAGAACGACGATTGCTTGGAAGGTATTTACTCGGCGTTCAGACGACGCCCGTGTGCAGAAGGAATCTTGTTCATCGCAACTCAGGTACGGAAGAGCTCTTGTTGTTCAGGGACACCGAAGGCCCTAAGCCTATTCGAGTGGTTTGCATTAATCGAGTGAGTTGCCTTGTCGGCATGGCTGGCAGGCATTAGATTCATTGCCGATCCCCATAAGAATCTAGTATAGTTTTCCCCGTGATTCAGCCTTTGAGGGGGGTCTGTTGCATACTGAATCTCCCTGCGATCCTGCTGCAGTGTCCTTACAAGGCTTCAAGATCTCTTCCAGCCTTCTGGAACAGCCATGTGGCTTGGAGAATGCTGTCGGGCTCTCCTGCATCAACGTGGGTTGTAGCCCTACTACGCGGCTCTACAGATGAACATCTGGTTGGTCGCGGGAAAGATAAGGGGGATACTCAAACCTATGAATTCGTATAAAACCCCCACGTACGTCCGAGTCACTATTATGGTGGCCACATTTGCAACCGTTACCTAGAAACTTCAGACTCCCATACATAGCCACGTACTGGCACAAAGACCATGCTCAGCAGAGTATGCAACGCTCCACGAGAACCCAAATATGCCCTAGCAAGAAGGATGTGAGTCATCCGTTTTCGTTCGCTGCCTTTTCAGAGGGCTAATAGGAGGAGGGGTTGGAGAGGCGGACCATAGACACCTACGACCCAGACTTCCGATCCGTCCACTACGCCCCGAAACGAGCAAACGAGGTACATCGCTCACCTGCTGTTGCTGACAAGTCAAAGTTGACGCGAAGCAGGCGCCCCGAAAATATGACAGTGGAGAGCAAGTCTATAATAAAGAAGAGATTGACGCCCGTGGCAGACCGACCTATAGAAGACTGTGGATTTGCTGCATGCGTTACAATAGGAAAACCAGGGAGTGGTGGTACAGAGTGAAAAACGGGCCACTACCTCACGGAAAAAGCATTGGATGGCTGTCTGAGCGAGCTTTGGCTTCCCTGTAATCAAAGGACATCATCGGCCGCTTCGCCGCGGTGCATGCATTCTCACGAAAGCCCACCCACAAGCAGAACAAGGAAGGCTGCGATGTGACCTTGATCTGGATAGGCTGTCACACAAACACGTTTGATGCGGCCTAGACGCGAGTCATTAAAGTAGGTACTTTATTTGACCCGATGACTTGGCTCCTTCCAAACGAGTTCCCGCAGAACCCGGCGGACCGAAACCATCTTTGTCTTGTACTTGTCGTAGTCGAAAAGCCGAAAATGCCTTCTGTTTGGGTTTCCACGCGCTCCAGACGAGCTTGAAGCATGCGACGATTCGCCCTTCGCAGCCTGACGATGCCATGTGTGAATGGAAAAGAAACCCCCACGTCTTTTCGATGCATGAACCACGAGTTGCATGAGGCTAGCAAGATATCTAGCGTCTCAAGCGCGCCGCACGGAGGAGTTACCACATCGAGAAGTATGTCCGCTCCAATCAATGCTCATCTCAAAAGACTTGGCCAATGAGCGGCCAGGGTCCATGCGTTGCTAGCCCACCTAGCTTCAGGCACGTGTCCCATTGGTGCTTCGTGAGGATGAGACGGTGATGCCTGCATGACTACTTTTCCCGACAGCGTATCTGACGATCACAACGATATGGCAGTCTTCGGACAGAATGCTGGATGGCAGACAAGGCAATGTATCTACCCTTTCGATCGCGGCCACCAAATACTTCCATTGGACGCATCAAATCCTGAGAGCCACTAATTTGAGCGTTAGTCGCCTGGGTCCCGCTGATAGGGCTGATACATCTCGGTTGTATCGCATTCCGCCAATAATGTACCTCACAACCATGGCTTAGCCCCATTCGTTTTCGGTTGCATCATCCCTGATTGATTCAGATGAGGCATGCAGTTAATTAAAGCCCTCGAGGGCCGATGACCCACCAATGCGGCTCAAAGTCCATCTTGGTCAAAGCTGAACGCTGGCCTTTGCACGCCACAATTGGTACGAATCCGAAGTCCTCTTCAATTTTGACATGCACCAAGCAATTTCGGGTCGTTGCGGGACTTACGGACTTCAATACGTTGGACTGCTATGCCGGAACCAGTCGAGGAATCGGAATTCAGACATGATGTTACCAATCCTTTGAACCCATCCACAATTGAAAAAGCCAGTACCGACCCAACATTAGCCTCCAGTGAGCACCCAGAACGATCAGTTCCCTCTTTGATTTCTCCAAGGAACAGCGAGTCAAGCATACCGTTTCCATTCAGTTCACAGTCATCCCTGGACGAGGAGACCGGTGATATCGGTAGGTTTCGTTCCCCGTTGGTATGAATGTATCACTGAGAATGATTGTCTCAGCACGGAGGAGGTCGATATTCGCTCGAGTATTGGGTCGTACACACGGGCGAAAACGGTATGCCAATGGCTACGAAAGTGGCCGAGTCAATCAAATAATACGCTCTTGTAGGTTTCCCCAAATATGCAAATTGCTCAAATTGACCAATTCCTTTCAGTAAATCAATATCCTCCGGGATATGGTAAAGTCGCCGCCATTGGGGATTTAGACCCAGACTTTTCCATATATCGTAAATTCGGGGTTTTGCACAATTATGCGTTGCTCTATTTGCAGGATGAGCTCGCTGAAATACAAGACGACTTAGAGAGACTCGACCGATGGGAGTTCAGTGACGGAGTACCCAAGAGATTGATCTCTCGCCGGAAAGATGACACCTCCGATGACTCGAGGCGTAAGGAACTTGTAGACAGACTCCATCACAAACTGGCACAGTATGGTGAGAGGCTGAAGCCAGATTCTACATCGTAGCTTCAATGTTAATCCCTGTGCAGACGAAGCATTGCTAAGACTGAAAGAGATCCAAGCGATCAAGCGACCCTCTGAAAGAGCCCAACGCAACCTCTACAAACTAATCAGCAACACCCAAAGTCTGGTCAACGATGAAGCCGACTGGATTCGTGAGGGACCAGACCTCGCAGCACTGGGATGCAACGATGAACATGGCTGGCTGAATACCTCCTTGGAAGACGTACTAAATAGTGTTTCGAAAAAGCTCACGAAGGTATGTGCCTGAGAGTCTTATGAAATTCTAATACTGGCTCCGTCTACGCACGATACAATCTTGTGTGCCAGAGAATCTTGCTCTAACGGATTGAGATAGGCTCTCTTCAGTACTGCCGAACAAACACGCAAGGTGGGCAATGAAGAGCTCAACCTGCTCTCCGCCTATCGCTTCGATATTCTGCTGCGTTTCGTTTTGACACTAGTAGCAGCCATCCTACTCCTCGCCCCTGTGGCGGTTCTTTTCAGACTCCAACCAACTTCGCGAGAAGATTTCCAACGGAAAAGCAATTTTCAGATTCTTACTGTTTTCTTATTTACCTTGGCCTTTTCTGCTTCCTGCTCTATATTTACGAAAGCAAGGAGGTCAGAGGTTTTCACCGCGACTGCGGCTTACTCGGCTGTGCTGGTAGTTTTCCTCGGGAATGCGTCAAATGTCATGGCCTCTCAACATTCGGGTTGATGAATAATAAAAATGTCTGGAAGGGAGTTTGTCTGGAGCGTTAAGATAGAATTAGCGGCATTGGCTGGCGTTTAGGGCACCTCGTCTTCTCCAAAATATACCCTTCGTTCAAAGAGAAGCAAATGAAACGGGCTAGTGTGGTTGTACCCTCTGGCACGGGAATGTCAATCATACTATATTTTCTGGGCACAGTGGATATGGATACAAAGTGAAAATGATTACGGAGCTGACAACAGCTTTTTTGATGTTGACTCATCTACATTGGGGCTCGATACAAGGACAAGTGAGACCTCCGGAAATCACAAGCTACAAAATGCGGTTAGAGACCTTATACTCCTGAAGTACTGCATTCTCGGTCTGCATGGTAAATCCAAATTTGGGCCCACATCTGGGTAAAATCGCACAGCTCTTATTCCAAGAACGGCGGTAATAAAGCCTCACCCTGGAATGGGAAAAGCGAACGCGTGTGAACGTATATATTCGAACCTCGACAGAATGAGACGATCTGCAGTTGACCGACCCGTTGCCTGTCTTGTCCAAGGAAGGCCTAGCGAAACACGACTCTTACCTATGCCTTCGTTTTATCCTTATCTGCGGAAGTAGAACTCGATTTTATTGTAAATGATGCATTTCGCTAGATGTTTCAAAAGTAAATTTTCGAATCTCGGCTCGCCAACCCTGGGAGGGGTTTGCCTAAATTCCCTTGAACCGCTATCGGGAATACGGGAGGACTGACGCCCGGGGGCTCAACCTACTTTTTGGGCGGGCGCCCGGAAACTTGCCCTGAGGGGAGGTGCTAGTGGCAAACTTCGTTTGGAGTCTTGGCAGATAGAATGATTTTCGCAGGCATCGGTGACTTTACATATCCATTGAGGTCGACTTCGAGCTCTGCTTCATGATGTACTGGCGCCCCTCATTGCTGCTGCTCAAGACACCCGTTCAAGTTTTTGCACGAAAAATGTAAATAAAGCATTGCTGAGTCAGAGCTGTGTCGACCTTGATCAATCCAAGGGCAGAAATGGTCCATCTTACCAACACACCCCTCGACGATATGACAGTGGTGGGCTATGCTATCATCTGTTCTCAATCCTCTACTGGGGTATCTCAATCTCTCTAATGCTCTGGCATTGTACAAGTCATGCCTCCTCGAGTACCACTTAGCCGTTCAAAGGCTTGCTCCCTCGAATTACAAAGGTCCGAGACCTTCCCTCCAAGTAAGCGATGATGGTTCACTGCTGCTGTCTCAGTCTAAATTGTATAGGACGAGCCAGATCAAAGAGGTCTGGCTTTAGCACACCGCGCACATCGAGCTTCTCATCATACAATGCCTTGAACCCGCCCATTCGCTGTCGTAACAGCCTCATTTCCCCTGCGCTCAACAACGTGCTTGCTTCGCTCTCGTACTTTTGAGGACGAAAGTAATTGGTCACAGACAAGAGCGAGGAACAGAATGAGAGCACTAAAGTAGTACGAAGCAAAACGTTGCGCGAATGAAAGAGAAGACACGATCATACAATGACACACTCATTTGGCCTTTATTGAAAAACCCGCCTTAGGCTATGACGTTCACGATATCAATCATGACGTACGGGACTACGGTAGAAATTCAATCAATTGCCGGGACTATCGGACAAATTTGGTGTGATACAAGGCTACGCAAACGCCTTGCGATTCGCCTTTTGGTTCGCCTTTGCCTAGAACGATGCGCGTGGCACTTGCGATATTTTAGCCTTAGACTTCTAGGACCCTAAATCAGAAATGACTCAAGGCCATCGTCGGAGACAAGGCATTGATGAAGAATTTGAAGGTCTCCGATACTACACCTTCAACCCTGAGTGCGGTCAACGTCGTCGCATTTTAGGAAACCCTTCAAGGTGGAATCGTGCAAGAGAAGCGCGAAATGTCAATGGACATGTCCATTTTCAATATTTCGATGGGCTACCAATCAGGAGGGGGCTGAGCTGCCATGGCCTTCGATCAGTACGCAGCGTAAAAGAGACAGACTCTAATCTCATACAGTCTTCACGGCGATTGACCAAGCTCTGGTTCTATCTTGGGGCATCGCCTCAAGTCCCGAATATTGCTCAGGGGCCTATTTTGAATGGCCATCAAGCCCAGGAGGTAGAGAGCTCACAGCCACTCATCAACAATACCAACCGAATGCCGAGTGTTCAAACACTGTTTGTAGTAATATCCTCCAGCCAGCTCATCGATTGGTGCTCGTCTCCTACTGCATACTTTTGGGGGTTCTCAATTCGACACTCGCAAAATGTGTGGAAACAACTTGAGAGCTGCATGAGCTCCATGTTCATGTACGAGCGCCTAATCTTTTGTGCAGATTGATAGCTCTGCTAGCGCTTGTACCTAGACTGATGCTGCAGCTCCCCACCCACCCCCGCCCAGATTGCAAATCTGTTAGCAATGGGCCGCGGAGGAAGCGCTACCACTAAGGTCGTCTGGATATGCATATGCAAGTGCTGCAGATTTTCGGTTTGCAATTCTTAAGAGGTGTCCAAAGTAAAGCGACATGGTGATGATGAAACCAAAGGTTAAAGTTGTCTAGTCTTGAGGACGAATTCCTAAGTGCTGTTGGTGAATACAGGCGTCGTCTGGCTTGCGGCTATTGCCTGCAACTCAATAAGGATTTCCATTGCGAGCGCAGCGACATGTTTCTCTTTACGATGTCTCTTAACTCCTCTAATATGGTTGTTCAATGTTCAAAAAAGTATCCCCTCAAATTGACGATCTATGTTTGACTTCGGCTTGTTTGGATCTTTTTCACGTTAATCGTGCCCAGTCTGCTTGATTGATCAATAGAAGCCCCCAGTGTCCTCTCAGACCGCGATAAAATAGAAACCCTGGGTTGATCGGGTACCGCTTTAGAGAGACGACTCTTGAAGAGATCGGTTCACAATGGTCGCTCGCCAGCTAGGTACTATGACGTATTCTGATGGGCAGATCAGTGACCTGGCCAATACCTCTGGCTTTCGTAGACCTAGAATCGGTTTTACGGACCCTGTATCTGAATACTACTTTGATGCCAATCCCGAGCCTTTATTGGATTATAGCATGTGCCACCGAATCAGCCGGCAAGAATCACAGGCTGTCACATCCACCGCTCTGAAACTTTCAAACCTTAGTGAATCTAAGTCTCTAGGCACGAGTATTTTCAAGACTATTAGGAGATTCATTTTGCGGTCCCAAAATGAATCCTATAATAAATCCACGAAATGTTAGCGAATCTCACCCTGTATTCAAGGGGAGCAAGGCTGAGAGTCGCAAACCGAAATACTAAGCCTATTCCAGATAAGACGATAATTACATGCAGTCTTTCAGACCTCAACACGTAATACTAGAAGTCTCAGGAAATATCATAGAGGATCTTTGACATCTGTAATGAAGTCTTTCGGGATTTGAAGCATATCAGAAGTGGACTGGTGGACATGGTTTACCTCTCCCAAATAGGCTTAGCTTAGCTATATCTTCTGCGACCACGAGGAGATCAGGAGATCAGCTCGGGCCGAGCCGAAAAACATGTAGATCAGTGGATTTTCAAATTCGCCTGACGCCCCGTTTGCATAGACACTGCCCACGAATTTGACAGTTGTGCAGGACCCATGTCAATCGTCCTAGCGCGACAAGATACCTCGTTAAAACGGGAGCGTCTTTGAGCTTAAAACGACGTCAGAATGTGCACATTGCTTCGCTTAGAGCAAACAAGCGGTAATGATCCACAATGTTTAGGACGCAGGCTGTTGCTAATTCTCTTGAGTCTCAAGTTGCGGCTTCTGCTGTTAGATACGCAACGGAGATGACTAAGTAAGACTTCTATCAGATCAATTCAAAGTTGGTGTGAGCCGGTGCGTTGAAGAGTATGGAGAAAGAGACCTTTGAATACTATCCAATGACGAATCACCTACAATTTGCCACGCACTACTGGACCTTACCAAAATCAAATATTGTACAATCCAACACTGTCATATGAGATCACCTGGATATATTGGGAATTTTCTCATTCATAACTGCCAGCTTAGCTATACTTGGGGCTTCATCAAGGAAGAGGATCACGACGATTCAACATTGGTACTTCTGCGGCAAAAGCAAATTGAAACTACCCATTGGAAGGTTTCGGGGGTATAGGGAATTTCAAGGCTCTATCGTCTCCGAGAATCTGCCTTTAGGCTTGGTTATGTGTTCGCCCTTGCCATCAATGGAGAGTGTATGCTTCGCGAAAGCTGTCTGGACACCACTCGAAGTGATATTGGACCAACACAGATCGACACAGGATGCTGCGCATCCAGCTATTATTGCAGAGTAGATCACGAGGAAGTAGCGCTTGCCATTCTCAATATCATTGATTATATTCCTTCAACGAATACCACAAGAACAGAACACAGCTCAAGCTAGTGGACACATCTCCAACATTAGCATAACACAATCTCGTCGGGAGAATGCATCGACATTTCTGAGCAGTCTCCCCAGGTATGGCTCCATCGCCCTGCGTTCGCGATACGTGGCTGATGCTTGTCCGTCACTCAACCATGGTCGATCTTCGCCAGGTCCACCAGCCAATCCACCAGCCAATTTTGGATCATTCTCTCAACTATTCATATATCTGTTCTTCGCTCGTCTGTCCTGAAACAAGCTTTGATCTCTTGTCCGGCCTCTTAGCATGCGCTTGCATCTTATGTACCTTGACTATCTCTTGTCCCACATAAACCTCCTTTTCGCTTTTACTACTGCATTGTCTCGCCCCCTTCATTCATGATACGCCTTCCCTAGTGGCGAACGAGTAATTTCCATGGGTGTGGGAAGTACATCAACGTGAAGCTGATGGCGACGGCCGAACCCTTCTAGTCGATCCGCCCAATCACTGTAGGTCACACAATCAGGTCTCCTCTTATTGTGTCCCTGGCGCTGAAATCATCCCATAGGCAACAGCAGTAGACTGTGAACGTGTCCAAGGCCCTCCTTGACCTCCTCTGCTCTGCTTCTCTTCGCTCAGACTATCCTAGTCAATCTAGCGCAAATGGCAGGACGTCTATACCTTTATGTGACCTGGCCACGAGGCAGTGACGTTGCATTCAGATGGGCTTTGAAGACACTTTTTGCAAAATCCCGAAATCATTGGCGTCAATCAGTAGCTGATATTGAACGCAGCCATGATAAAGGGGCAGAATCCAGGCAGACATATTTGACAAACATTAACGTAGTCTCTCAAACTTCTCGCGCCAAACCGTCGTCATACGCCGTAGCTGTTGCTTCTATGAGTTGCATGAGCAGTTGCGGACCAGCTGCCCAAATGCGTCATCGCGCATAAGCAGAAGCTAATTGGGATTCATCCTAGCATTTCTCATCGCATCATCAAAAGACGAAGCCCCCCATGCTATTCCACCTTTTTCAAAATCAGCATCTGAACTTGTTTACCATCATTCACTGTACCTCATATAAATAAAATGGCTGCATTATCATGGAAGCGCCCTACATCACAATACGGGCCTCTACATAGCAGGATATTTTCCTCCTAATAGTTCGTTACAACCTTACTCTTAGGAACCAAAATTGTGCTTAACGGTGCTCAGTACACGTCTCCCTATCCCAGAAGCCCTAGGCTACAAGTTTCTCATGATCCTTTGAAATTCCCTCCACCAATGGATCGGCTGGCCCAATATCTATGGAGAATACTGAAGATTTCTACTGGTGGAACATCCCCAGCCATGGGACCATTGATTTTCCTTCACAACACCTCCAACTAAAGCCTACACTCGCCTTGGACACTCGAAGAGGGATTTCAGTCGTCACACATTGATGAGGAAAGAGCAAGGGCTACATGAGATCGATGTGAAAGGAAAATGATCTCCGTCAGATGCCTCACTCTACCAAGCGGAGGTATTATTCCCGAGCACGCGTGAGAGTCAGGGAATGGAGGAAGGAATTGAGCGTGTCGAGAGAAGCTTTGCGGCTGAAGGGTTGTCATAGCTTCGAGAAGAGGAGGAACTTCGACTATCATACTCTTTCCGGAGCTTGAACGACCATGCTGTGTTCTCGTCGATAATTTCCGTTGCCCAAAAATCCTAAAATGATGACGCGGCGGATCGTACTCCCGGAGAAAGCTCTGGTTGTCACATCACAAGTGCTTCCTCTCTTCTAGCCGCCACAAGCTCTCTTTAATCATGTAAATTATAAGGTATATTATTCAAATACCATTCACCTCTAAATATTGTTTGTTCACATCCGTCTGCTAACTCTCTACGTGATGACCGATCAGGACTAATCACGTCCAGAACCTGACAAATGTCGATCATGGCCATGGCTCATTTCTTTAGCCTACGATGGCGCTGTCAGGCGTCCAACTAAACGGCCCTACACCGCTATCAAGCCCTGGATGGTTGGTAGCCGAAACTGCTCGCGTGAACTTTAGATCATGGTTCGATCATTCATAACTTCGCCCCTCCTGGGGAAGAGAATGGTGGCATTCTCTGCGGTGTCATGGCTTCTTTGTTGAGAGTTGCGACAGTCTCGCTGTGCTGCTTTGCCTACTTGAGCTGTGTCAGTGCTCTCAACAATACTAATTCAACTGGTACACATGAGGTGTCTGCCGTGGTGCTTGACAATTCAACCGCCTTTGGAGTCTGTGTGTATCCGACAAGTGTGAGTGCTTATCTAGAGAACAAGTGAAAAGCTGTTGAGTGAGACTGACCTGCAAAGGGCACATACTCCTTCCTTGCGCGCCTTCTCTACTACTGCACCCTCGTCTTCTCCCTCTTTTCGCGCGCCCACCTCTGGCTCGTAGCAGGGGCTCTTGCTTCGGCTTTGGTCTACTCTGGATCAGCAGCGATTCACGCCTGCCTGCTCGTGTGGAAAGGACCGAACCCCTTCATTGAAAATGACAGTTGGGCGTTGTACGCAATCCTTAACTCAGCATGCCTAATTACTGTTCCCCTTCTCAATTGGTCGGGGACACTGCGACGCCTGGGACAGAAGGCCGCAAGCTTGAAGGATCCAAAAGCTTTGAAAACCAATGGCGATGTGGGAACACGGACGATCGTGATATACTGGGCTTTTCTCGTGTTGATTGGGTTCATCTGTGTCTGGCAGCAGGCCAGATACGGTGAGGGTGATGATGGCATGGAATACCCGGATTTGTCCAAAGTGATATGCAAGGCTGGAACCAATGCAAGTTTGTTCATGTCAGGAGATGGACAGTTTCACCAGAGGGCGATCGACTCGGCCTTCATACAGGATAACGGCTGTACGGATCCTTGCAACTTGGTCAACATTCCGAGCATCTTCCGCAACCAGAACGACCTTGTGCTCCTGAGTCACCAGCAAGCTCTGCTATGGGATTCCACGCTGCCAAATCGCAAATACCTTAAGGAAGAGAAACTGTTGTCGGTAGAGGATCGGCTTTTCTCATTAAACTATTGGACGCTACCCTTCATCGTCGTGCAGGGCTTCATCACTGTGTTCTTCGGTCGGCGAGATCCTCGAGAAATCCGCGATTTAATCTATATGACATTGTTCATGGAATGCCGGACATCGAACAAGCGCTGGCTGAGGGGTACCCATGAGGGAGTCGTGAGGGTTTTTGCAGGGTTCAATTACCTGATCGCTTGTGCCGTCATCATCGTCTGTGCGCCACTCTTCATCATCAGTATAATAGCACAGGAGCTGCAAATATGGACTCTTCAGCCTGATTCCGAGAAGCTGTACCAGGTCGGCCAATGGTCGTCTTGGGTTTATACAGTGTTGGTGATATTGGCGGCGCTGATTGCCAAACTCCATGATCCTGTGATTGGCTTCATCGCCAAATCCTATCGAAAATGTGGCAGTCCGATGACTTGGTGTTTCTCGAGCCGCAGGGAACATCGACATGAGGAGCCGGAACACGGCATGCCTTCCATGGCAGAAAAGCGCTACTCCAATTCGACAGACGAACGTACGAAAACCGACACTCCTCCTTCAGTCGAAGAAATGCCCTCCACCAAACACCCGTCAACCCTGACCCCAGAGAAGGAAGACAAACCAAAACATGGGATATGGGACAAAATCATACATATCTACAAAGAGAGCTGTCATCCCATGAATCAAACAGGCAACGGCCCCGTCGATGAAATGCGCAACTTCTACCGCTGGTGCAGGAACCCACAAGAAGTCTCTCGGATGGTTGTTCGACATCCGATTCGCCAGAGGGATACCAAGTTCATTGATGCGCCGCCCGCCGTTGTGGATGCTGAGAAGCATGATCCGAGGGCGCAGGACCAGAGTGCGTCATTCTTCAGAGGAGCGTCGGTTGAGTATCAGCGTGGGCATGCGTGAAAGAATCATGACTTTTACAATTCGATCCTCGACATTACTGAGGACAATATGATGGACAAGGATTACGCCATTGTCTCGTTTCGAGGAAAGAACGTGATCAAATGAGGGTACGATCGTGAAGCAGAGAGCGCCAGGTTTAGGCAATTGCAACGGAAAGAGAAGGAGATCAGGAGGCGCATACAAGGCTTTGACGCAGACTGGGAAGGCAACTGCGCTAGAGAGAGAACAAGATCAGGAGATACCCGTAAGGCTGCGATATAGACGAGGAAGGCAACTCGCCCCAAGGCTCCGAAAGGAGTCATTGCATGCGCATCTTCGGGTTGTCGTGGCACGAAGGCTGGCCGAGGGACGAGGGCTCGAATGGAAGCGCAACAGGCTGGACGAGATGAGGTTGAAGAAGAGGAGGATTGAGTGATTGTAGGCAGAAGTGTGACCAGTCTTGATTGAGACTTTTCCAGGAGCCGGCAAGGCTATCGATGTCAACATGGACAATTCCGCCTCGAGGGAATAAGGCCTTGATGTTCTCATATATTCTTCTATATTTGGATCTCATTGTAAATACCACATCGCCTGGCTTCTTCAAGTCTATCCAAATTCCCACCCACATTTCGTCCCACATTGGATACTACATTTTGTCCCACATTTTCTTCCACATTTCATCCCGCATGTGCCTCATTGACCAACACATACCTAAACCTCGCCTTATTCCCCCCCATATCCACAACCGCCTGATTCGCCTCCTTCAACCCCCTCTCTTGAATCCAAGGCTTCACCCCCTTCTTCACCGTCAACTCCAACATATCTTCAATCTCATGCGGCGCGCCAATCGCACTGCCCCCAATCTTACAACCCTTCGCAATCAGCGAGAACGCATTGAACGCAGGCATTTTGTCCTCGGGGGCCCCGACTTGGATGAACCGTCCGTTCGTGCGTAGTAGCATGAGATATTCTTCCAGCGGCATGTCGGGCGAGGAGACGGTGCTGACGATGAGGTCGAGGGAGCGGGCATGGTGCGTTGACCAGTCCGGATCATCTTTCGTAGCGATGAAGTCGTTGGCTCCCAGTTTCATCGCATCAGCCTTTTTGGCGCCGGTGCGTGAGATAGCGGTCACTTTATCTGCTCCCAGTGCTTTGGCATAGAGGATTCCAAAGTGGCCCAGGCCGCCGATGCCGATAATTCCAACTTTCTTGCCAGGACCGCAGCCGTTCTTCTTGAGGGGCGAGTAGAGGGTTATGCCGCCGCAGAGCATGGGGGCTGCGTCTGCGAAGGTGATGGCGGAGGGGATCTTGAAGACAAAGTGCGAGGGGGCGCGGCAGTAGTCGGAGTAACCACCGTAGGACTTGCTGCCGTCGGGGTACTTGCCGTTGTAGGTTCCGATCATGTTGGGGCAGTGGTTTTCGGATCCGTTGGCGCATTCTTCGCAGTCGGACTTGAGGCAGGAGGAGGATTGGGCGCCGACACCGACTCGATCGCCAACCCTGAGGTTCTTGTGAGTGTTATCGGCTTATTGAGTATGGCGAAGCTTACTTGATGCCTTTCTTGACATTCTTGCCGACTTTGACTGCGGTTCCCACGACCTCATGACTATCGATCAATCAGCACTCGACTTCTACCGAACACTGTACGATCATACCCAACACAGCACGGATAGATTGTAGGAGCCCTTCCGCTACGCAGCGTGTGCAAGTCTGATCCACAGATGCCACAATGGGTGACTTTAATATCAACATCTGTCTCTTCCCAAGTCTTTGGCTCGTACTGCTGCCATTGCATCTTTCCATCGGCAGCGCTAGGGTCAAGACCCAGCCAGCCTTGGAATTGTAGTCGGTATTCATGATTTCGGTATAGTCAAAGCAAGTCTGAAAAGTCCTTTGGCGACCAGGGAGCAATTCAAGGAGGTAGGGCGCGAAGAATTGGATCGAACATCCAGGGGCCTCGAAGTATTTCCATCTTCTGTGACGCAATTCTTTTGCCTGTCGGCACTGCAGCCGGACTCGAAGAGCGGGCCATTCTGCGACGGCGCTGCTCTACCAGTCGAAGGCGCAAAGTCTGAAGAGAGGTGAAATCATCTTGGCTGAGAGACGGCCTCGACGGTGTAGGGTCCAAGGGTCACGCTTGAGCACAAAGGGTAAAGCGTATTATAAAAAAACGGTACGTAGGTATGGAAAACTTAGATTCCTCATCTCCCCTCATCTCAAACAGTAAAAAGTGAGCAAAATTAGATCGAGGGGACTGCGCGACTGCCAATTCCATAATGTCGTAAAACGACCTTAGGACCCTTTTATTCATCAAACTCGCTAGGCGTATTGCTTGATCTGCAGCTTCCTTCAAGTGACAGTGCTCCCAGGCAGACAACTCACCCTTATATAGTCTCTTCTCCAAAAGTCTTCTGATATCAAGAATTAGCAAAAGCCAATACATATTATCTACTATGCATCGATATGTAGGCCTAACTTTTCAACAAACCAAAAATTTATCCGTAACCCTGTCACCAAAACGCTCTCCAGATGACCTAGAACACTCCGCGCATTGGTATTCGCAATCGTGCCTGCCGAGGGGTATACGTAAACAATATGACGACGTTGTATTCAAACCCCCTTTTTAAATATATCCTTGCTAATCTATTTGAAGAGAACGATGACTGAAGACTTTTCGTGCTCAGGTGGATGTCAGCTGAGACCGAAAATAATGATATAGGACCAGGAATTACCGGGATGCACATGGAGATACCACGCATACATAGTGTAGGTTCTCAAAGCCACTGAAAGAATTGACAGAGTATCCATTTGTCACGAAGATGCGCGGTATTGGTGATTGGCGGCTCCATTTACAGTGACAGAGACAGGCCTTAGGGGACTGTGGGCTCCAAGATGAGTCTTAGAAGCATCGTCGTCAAACCATTCGTTGACAGCACCAAGAAGCATCTTCCAGACATTCCCATTCGAAGGCTCAGTGTCAACGACGTCCCTATGCCAATGCATCATATCAACATCGGCGGCTTTATAAACTTGGTGCTGCGATCAAAGAGCATCACTTACATGGACAAATTGAGCCCCGAGTCCAACCGATTGAGGCGATCAATTCCTTCTTGATTATTTCCAAAATGAATGAATTGGATGCCGAAATGTTCACGGTAGATTCTGTGCTCTTTCAGAATTTCCACAATGTCACGAATCAATTCGGTTGGATCAGAGTCGGGTTGCCACACTCCGTCAGTGAATATGTAAATGTTTAGACCTTTCACTACTTGCGGTTGTTTCCGCGGCTTTGAATGCCAAGTCCCCCTAAGTTTGGCTTCATACGGTCCAAGAATTTTACTCAATGCTAATCTGATATTGGAAGTGCCGTCATACGTTTTCCTCAATAAACTTTTGGAAAGAGGAGAGGTGTCTTTGGATCTTTCTCTCTTGTTGGAAATCGTTGTATGTAGCTCGATTCCGTCATGATCCTTTTCCTTGACCATATATGCCAGTAATCCGAAAAGCTCATTGACTTCTCTTCGATGAGGTCCCATTGATTTAGAGTTGTCAACAAGGAAGACCTGATAATCCCATGAGCCAAGATTTGATAAGTATAGATTACACCTTACATGATCTCTCTCATCCAAATCTTCTAGCAGACTGGCGTGTGATAGAGTCGGTTTGGTTCCATTTTTCTTCTCGAGCTTCCATCTCTTTGCATCGGCTAATTTCAGGTAGGGTGGTGGACTGCGTTTCGGCGAATCAGGGGTCGCGTGAGATACTTCGGCATGAGTCTGTTCGAAACCCAAGTCCTCTGTTTGTGCTGTCATCGCATTGTTCCGAGCGTACTGACTGTCTTGGAGGCGGTGCGGTGCGTCTCGGCTGCCGGTACCCTTTCTGTCCCAAAGAGCTTCTGTTGGGGAGGCTTGAAGCTGATCGTGAGTGCCGTTCCTACATTCAATACTGTGGCGTAAATCGACATGCCCGGCAGATCTGGGAGTAGTTACGAAACTAGCTCCATCGTTATTCTGACGGTCGTTTGCGCTGGAGGCGTCCTGCCGATGATTGCGTGAAGTCTCAGAGAAGGACTGCCTCCACCCTAAAGACTTTGGAGTGGAAGGAGGCCCTGGTACAGGATGAGGGCGGTCGCTCTCATTGTCTCCATTACTTTGGAGATACAAATTCACACCTCCAATTCGGCCAGGATGATCTGCTCGTCTAGAAACCCTCCGAGTAGGGGAGTCGAAGTTATGCATCAAACGATGCTTGTCCACCCCAACGTATGCCATACTCTCTGGACTGGAGGTACGCTCTGAAGGGGCGGTGTCATGACGGCGAGGGGTCAGGGGTTGATAGTGGAGTAAATCTCTGGGTGTTTGAGGAGGCGTTTTCGGGCGGTCATCCATGGTATGTTGAGGGGACCTTGCAGGACGCGTCTCACCTGGGTAACGCTTAGCTGCAGATTTTCGAAGCATAATTTCAGCATGTGAAAGTATGCGTTCCGATTTGAGGTACAGCTGACGGGCTAGCGGCCGACCATCTTCCTTATCTAACATTTCGTTTATCATGAGTCCCAACGCTTCTCCAGTGATGTGGTCGCAATGACGAAAGTACTGGGCAAGCTCGTCATGCATCTCGTAAACCATGGGAAGAGTCTTTTCACCATCATGGAAACAGTCACTCATGTGGAAATTAGAGATCCTTCGAGTCGCAATGGCCCGTCTGCGACGATACTCCTGCAAACCGCTCCATCCACGAACGACCCAGATTGCAATTTCGCTAAAGACGCAGCCAAGGGAATATATGTCTACAGCTGGCTTGATCTGTAGTGGATGTCTTTCGTCGCGGCTGTTGATTCTATGGCATTCCGGAGCACCTGTACATCGATGGTCAATGTTTACGAGTGTGAATGAGGCGAAGAGACCTCACCATATGCCTTGGTGCCATGTGTGTCTTCTGCCGTAGCATCTATTTCTGGTGAAACTGTCCTCTCGAAATGACTTAATCCTAGGTCAGCCAGTTTGAAAAGACAGTCATACTCCGATTTGCCTTTGCCGCTTTTGATAAGGATATTGGCAGGCTTCACGTCTTGATGGCATCTGAAAAGAATTAGTTTCGTAATGTTCGATTTTCGAAGCGATATCAATCACCCTTGGAGAAACTGTGGTCCTTCGTTCTTGCTCCGCGGGACATTATGTATCATCTTCAGCGCACCTACAAGCTCGAAAATTCCCCGCCACAATCTGATGATGTCTTCACCGCTTGAAGGTGGCGTTGCCTTCCGGAAGTAATCTTCCAGAGTTCCCTCATCGGCATATTCCAAGATTATGTTATACGTCCCACTGCGAGTGAAGCTTCCGAGGTAGCCAATGATGTTTGGATGACTTCCGTGGTAGGAGAGCGTTCTGAAAGCACTGACTTCTTTACTGTGGTATTCTTCGGCTTCCTTGGTCTCGTACGTTTTTAGGACGAAGGTGTCGGCGTACTCATCGTCGGAATCCTGACCACATTTAGCGAAAAATAACCTCATGATGGCAAGACATCAGTTATTACCGGGTCAAGCCTGCTATTTGGATTCAATTCGTTATATGCTGGATGCAGCTGGACTTTGTAGGTGACCGCGCTCCCCCCCTCTGCGAGTAGCTTTTTGCTTATGATTGGTAGAATCTCATCGTCCTCGAAGCGCTTGATCATGTCGTATTCGAGTTTCGGAGCGCAGAATTCCCATTGCGTATTGCAAAATGAGGCGAAGAAGTCGTGGCCTGGGGAGGCCCATGGGAAAAAAGCTGGAGGGGAATTCGCGTGGAAGGGCAGATGTTGGTCGGTAAGTTGCCATACTGGACAAAATGTCGAATGTAACGGCCTTTGCAGATTAGGAGGAGTATAGAGAAGATCCTACAATAACTCCTTTGAATTCTCTCCGGTCCAACAGGAGATTCGGACAGCTCTGGAAACAAGGCTTGTAGAAGATTGCGGATTCGGTGGGGTTCCTGGAAGTATTCTTGAAGTTTGGGGTATGGGACAAAAGACCTATCGCACTCCAGTCCGGCATCACTGCTGCCGCAACAGCGTGCGGTCCTGACCCATCGGTAGAAATCCAGAAGTACGGGTTCATCATCAGGCTGCGACCCAACCATAACGCAATTATGTCTTGCTTGCAAGGAGTACAAAGTCGAAAGGCAGGATGGTAGGTACTGATGGTTGTTCTAACATTTCTATTAATTTTAGGGGAAAGCGCTCGAGTCTGGCGGTGTCTTGGGAGGATGATATAGGCGGATGAGCTTTGGCGACAACCTCTCTGAGGGGACACATCCCCACCCATCCACTCATTGTCCCTCCACGGATGACTAACGAAGAGGCTGAGAACTAGGCCTTCATTTGAGTGGCTGCTGCAGCTTCCCGCTTTGGAAGGTGCGCAATAATACGCACTGAAGCTGCAGTAGATCCTCAGAGACCAGTGACACCAACTTAAAAATCGGTGTAAGAAAGTAAACAATGACTTTCGGCACGGATCGCTAGTTCAATGTCGAGCTGAGCCCCCTCGCTTGATAAGGAATCATCCATATGGAGAGCGGTGGTGGGCTGTGTCTCCCTGCATGCCCAGCTAGACTCGTCGCGTCCCTGAGCTCAGATCCAGTAAGGACCACCTGAAAAGTTTTCTAAGGCTAAGGATCCAGGGCTCTAAAAGTCGATCGCCTAGGCAACGATCGTAGCAGGGGGTTTTGAAATTGAGGCTTTGTATGTCGTTGCCAAATACAATCCTGAACGATATGCAGACAAGTGACTTGCGTCATGATTCTAGGGTAAAGGAAAAGATACTAAAAGAATTCGCAGGTACCGTGACCACCACATTCAAACCATATGGTCTTTTGGCTGCTTCCTCTCCTTTCGAATTTCCCACCAATAGCCACCATACCAAGCTAAAAGAGTAACGAAGACAAGTGGTAGGCTTATGGCCAAATAAAGCTGTAATGCTGCCATCTCAACAACGCTTTTAGACCTTCCAGTGCTTGTTGTCCGGAATTGAACAATGTTGGCACTCATGAGAGTCTTCTCTTGCAGTCAGCCTTGCCAAATTTTATTAATTTTTTCAGAGGAACTTACGGATACGAAAGTGCCTGGGAGGAACGCTAGCTGGAATCGAAGTCAGCTCTGGGCTTTCCGGAGACATGCTTCCAAGTTAAGGAGCTCGTAACATTTCTTGAACGATGCGTGACGCGTCTTAATGGATGACGGGATTCAGGGGTTGATGGCTTAGTTCACAACCTACCGTGACCAGGGTGATGATTCTCATTGAGACTGTTTCCTGCTTTGTTTTCTGCGCGATTTCGTGCATATCTTTGGTCGACTGCTCCATATTGACTGTGGAACTTTGAGTTCCTTGTGTAATAATTTCCATATTGCGGGTTGACTGGTGTGCCTCAATGGCTAGGAATTTGCTAGCCTCCATGTTTCGATATTCCAGAATGCCGTACAGCTGCTTCGAGTCAGTCCATCTGTCTTTCACATGCTGCTGTTGAAAATGTACCAAGTTCTTTCTAGCATTAAGTAGGTGTATCATATTCTCGATTCGCTCTAAATGCATTCGATGGTCATTCTCGACCACTTTGACACGTTTCACAAATCGCAGGATTTCCCCATTACAAGTCTTCCTCAGATGTTTTGGCCAGTCTCCAGAGTCTGCGATGAAGCTGTAATGTTCCCTCAATTCAGCAAGGACATTGACATTAGTCTTGAGTACTAGGGAAGTTTCGTTCGCCTTTTCTTCTATGAACTGAATTCTCTGTAGATTGCTGAAACAAAATTCTGGCTGTCCACCCTCGTTAGGTTCCTCAGGTGGCACACAAGGAGATTCAGGTGACGGCGGAGTAGCAGGCGGCGTGACAGGTGGTAGAGGTTGGAAGGCCGAGAATTCCTTCTTCGGTGAGCAGTCCGTTTCAATGAGTGTTTTCTCAGATATTGGACTTGACAGGTTTGTATTTACTCGTAGTTTCCGATATACGCGACTTGACATACTTGTGCTCGACCGATGATTCTGAGACATGGCATTCGACGGAGAAGGGTTCATTTGCGATCGAATTAGCGGCATGCTTAGATTTGACGGGTCTTCGAGGATGGAATCTGAAGGCTTCTCGACGGATTCCGACAATATGCGTTGGCTTGCAATCTGGAACTCTTCCTCAAGAAAATTGATGTACCATCGCCAATTCTCACCAGACCAGTCACAAAGAATTAGATGAGCATTGAGCGTTACTACAAATGCACGATCGACCATCTCTAGACTCGACGGCTCTTCGAGGGCTCGAGAGTTAGTTGCCGATTTTATTCGTTGTTTCATCAACTGATCCGCCTTGATGATTATCCAATTCGTACGGCCAGTCTCAACATCGAAGTGATGGTGGACAGCGGACTGCCGAATGGACCATGGCCATTCTACCTGACCCTTCGAAGGCTCCACGGATTTGAGGCTGTAGCATAATTGCAGGGCAAGTCCAGACCGTCCTAATTTTGGTATTCTCGAATATCGCTCGTACTCGGCCAATCGAGTGTCGTGTCGAAAGGCGCTAAAGTGAAAATCTTTGGCATATTCTTGGCGGCCGAATGGGAATAGAAAATCTATAAACGCTGGCATGATTTGATGGTAGGTGAAGATCGTCATGAGCATTTCTCGAGTTACATTAAGCCTCTCGCGGGAATTAGGTGCGTGGATGAAACTGAAAAGCGCTGTCAACAATTTTGGTTCTTCTCATCTTGTTTGCTGCTTACACAAATCTACAGCATGGATCCTCAACAATTGGCGAAGAGCCAACACCGAGCTGTTCCCGTAGCTCACGGACATTGCGTGTACATGTAGGCCAGAAAACTGTTGGAAAAGGTAAGATTCTCGTCCTGACATTGCTTGAATGAACAAACGGATGGGCTGTTGTACCTTTGCCCTGAACAGCGAGCTCGGAGAAGTCTACGGCAGCGTTTTCCTCGCTCTGGAATAGACGATCCTCATGCTCGTTCAGTCGCTCGTGATAAGCCTTCAAGCTATGCTCATAGGTATTATGGCGAATAATGTTTTTTGGAAAATCCATAGGATCCTCGCATGACGTATTCAATTGGAGCTGTGAGACCGTTGTCATGCTGAATGTTTCGATAATGAAAAAGGAATTGCTCGTTGCGAAGCCAACAGCTTAATATGTTCTCTTATATGATCTGTACAAAGTGCCTTGCGAAGGCTGTGGAATGGCAATAGTCGCCGATTGTCTTCAAGGGATCCTTGGCCGCGGGATTAGTCGCTCTATCAAGGCACGAGGCTGATCTATCGCGCATTGATCTTCTTCATTCACTGGGTATCAATTGATTCTGTGGCTACGCAAGATTGTGTGCCAGTACCGAAGACCCAGTTCTTCGAAATGACCGCATTGCCATTACTAAGCAATACACTGCATGCATGATGTCGAATCAAAAGAGCCCGTCAACCTCCACAATACCTGCACCCGTCAATGCACTGCCATAGCCTTGCCCCACTCAGCCAACGATTTCCGGATCAGAAACGCACCATTCGCTGTCACACTTCAAAACGCAAGTCGTAAATCTCGTTTCGTTGAGAATTCTATGGCATCAGGGCTGCTGTCTCTTCGGCGCTGCTGCTATGAATGTCCGGTACTCACTTTGGTCAAATCTCTTGGAATCCAGAACTTATATTGATCGTTGATGGGCTGTAAGTCGTAAGCAGATTAAAGCACGACAAGCGGCAGTGTTCTGTAAATTCAGATAAGACGAACCTGGACATAGAACTTCCAATTGCCAAAGGTCCTCCTGAGGTAGCTCTCGACATCAGCCTGCCTCAAACGGTAAGACGGAATCTCGTTCCACCTCCATGTATCGGGCATGATGGCGAAGGAGTCGCCTGCGAGCTGGCTCAATCAGCTTTGGCGGAGCTGGCGACCGCGAAGGTGAGGCGAAAAGATTCTGTGCGCAGTAGGGTAGCTTCCTATAAGGTTGGCAGAGGTAGGCGGAGGAAGGGTCTTAAGTACCGTGGCAATTCAATACATAAGCCTAGAGGCTCGTCCACGTGCATCGCGCCCGAGTCTGCAGTCGCACGTACATTGAATGCGAGGCGAGGCCCATGCTTTGATTCTCTGCCTATGGCAGTGGTGCTGCCAGACAATGCAGCCCATAGGTGCAAGATCACTCACAAGGAACAGCCGCACGAATCTAGTCTACTTAGGCAAGAGCACACATTCGGAAGAGTGGATGAACGACCATCCGAATTGAAGGCTGAGCACGTATTGATGCCACGAATTGGCTATAGGCTGTGTTGGTCCACACAGCCATCTTGCAGATTGGAGACTGGAGGCCCTGTCATTGGTACGAAGGCGGCTCTCTGTTTATCCTCTTGGGCCGGGCGGCTTGGGGTGCCAAAGGCGTTTGACCAGACAACATCACGAAAGCAAACTCGCCTGGAACTAGCGACAAGGTCGAGAAACGCCCTCGCTGCAGCTGAACATTCAGACGATAGATACGAAGAAACGCCCTGACAGTGAAGACTGGAATGCCGAGGCCATTGTGGATTCAGGACAGCGACCCTAAGTGACAATCACGGGCCAACATCATATTAGAATTGCGTTCTTCGTAGAGCACACATAATTCAGCACGGCGATACTTCTTTGATACACTGCTATAATCAAGCATCACATCGAGGACTCTTCTTTAGGTTGCTTCTATTGTCGGTCTCCCAGGGAGGCACGGGAGAGGCTCTGAAGAGGCTCCCGGGGGTGGCAAAAGGCGACTGTAATGCGGTGCCAAGGCCGCGAGTGAACCTGAAACAATGACGCTCGATTGAAGATTATTGGCTCCCCACAAGTATCGATATGATGCTGCCCTACACCAGAATGACAGTCGTCCCAAGAAACCTGTTTCACCCACTACCATAGCAGTCTTCTGACTCTTAGCCAAATACCACCATTTTGGTGAACCCATGTTGAACCCTGACGCTGGTCCAGAGCTTGGTCAACAGTATCGCATGAATCGTGAACGATCCCCCTTGCGCTTGTGATGTCGACGTCCTCTACTCAGTCTAAAGGACTCAATCGGCACATCAACAGCATACAGAATGGGCATTCTTCAAGGGGTGACTCCTACAACCGGAAAAAGCTCATTGGTGACAATGATGCCTACCTCTACGCTCTACGAGTTGCCTACCTCGCATACCTTCTACAACCACGAGCACGGCGGACGCAACATGTGTCGGCGCCAGCGCCACCGGTGCAGCGCCCCTCTGCCTCCATCAATGATTTACTAAAGGACTTCAATCCTATGGGAGTCTCAAAGAGCACAAGATTCCCTCGTGGCTTCATGGGCGAATTCACTAAGCGCCTACAGGGAGTTCTCATGGACAGAGAGCAGAAACAAGAATACAAAGATCCGTTGGTCAAGCGAACATTCGCGGTGTTTTGGAATGCCTTCTCGGAGCCAAGCTTCAAGAAGAGAGTCGAAAGTGACAGGCGTGTGGAGGATCTGATACTAATATTCTTCTCAAATGCGACGAAAGAGCTATCAAAGGGCAAACAACCAGAAGATGATTCATGGCAATTGATGGTGGATCGACATTTGGCTCTTCTTGTACGCTTGATGAGTTTGGTCATGAAGGACCATGACTGGGTGAGAGACCGACCACAGTTGGCGACTCGGTTGTCAACTTTGGAGACTAAGCTTTTGGCCCACGACCAAGACCTATCTGCAGCGCCGAAAAGGAATGGAGGAGCTGGAGGCACAACGATTGAAGTGGTCATCCCTTTGAGTTTCGATGTGAAGGACATGCCGCTTGTGCAAGTAGTGGCCAAACTTTTTGGGCTCAGGACTACTATGGTCCAGTCCGACATCAACAAGTACAAAGCGGTTTGGACCGAGAAAGCTGCATTACAAGATCTGAAAGTGTACCAGCAACTACTGAATCTAAATTCCCGGAAAACATTGAGAGGTGAAGACTTTGATCTTGACGAGGCTTATGACCAGTGGAAGAAAGGAGAAGTTCAAGACCTATCTCAAATGATAATGGCAATAATGCAGTCCAATCCGGAATTGGCCAAAAGTACCACGGCGAGCCTTCCTCATTTCAACCACCATACGAATGGCTCCGTCTCCTTAGGTCCCCACATCTCCGACTCTTCGAGCAGGTTGTCAGATGACACTGAGATATCATCGTACCTCATTGACCAGCCAGTCGACATGAGCACTGTCGATTCTGGCACAGAAAGCCCTGAAAGTAGCGAGGATGGCAAGACCTTTACTTATATACCTGCAGACGCTAGGGCTTACTACAGATTCATATTGGCCCAAGCCTTGACCTTTGATATGAACGACAAGGGCCTGCCAGAACCACCATCAAATACTGATGGCGCAACACCACCTGTCAAATTGTGCTCTAAGCAATCTACCGAGTTACTTAATGAGATCTGTCTCCGCTGGCGGATACCTTATGTTTCTAGAATCATTCTTTTCCTTGATGTCGTTCGCGAAAAATTCGTTGATCAAGAAATCACCCTCGATACCCTTGATGCCGCTTTCAACTTAATCAAAGAGCCTCTTCCTGACAAGGGCAAGAGCTCGACAACAATTACTGCTCTTCTTTCCGACCGGTCTAGATGGACACTGGCCGACACAGTGCTTAATCAACAGGTTCTTTCCGCACTCCATATCGCGCTGCTGCGGGATCTGTATGACGTGCTACAGCACTGCTATGAGCCAAAGCCGCCGAGCGTGGGCCCGATCGTTTACGTTTTGGAGAACCACATATATGATGATCCGGGATTCTCCAAAACACAGGAAGATCTTGACTCTTACCGAGAACAGCTCTATCAAGGACTGCAAGGGAAGGCACATGAGATGTATAGAGCTTTTCTCCAGAAAGAAGTGCCAAACGACCAGAACAGCTGGGAGTTTTTCCATGTCATTGAGTTGGGCAAAGCTGTCGTCAACCTCGCTCAAAGAATCCAGAAGCGTTATCGAAAGAACCCGGAGGTAATGGGAGTGAACCCTTTGACTGCCTTAGTCGAAACAATCTTGCCACTCTATGCAGAAGATGCACGCGACATTGTTAAGAGGATACTCGACCTAGCAAAAGAATTGAACGAGGAAGTAGCCGTGGAGGATGGCTTCCAGCTTTACGGCGAATTGGTAGAAATTAGACGCATACACAGCGAATGCCTGCCAAACGTTCCTTTTGCATTTCACATTGAGGGTTTGCTCGCTGATTTTGTATGGCGCTGGATCAGTATGACGGAATCCTCTATCGTTGACTGGGTGAATCAAGCCATCAAGCAAGACAGCTTCCGTGTCCGTTCGGAGGGCAATGCAATACCTACAGAAGACCAGCGGCACAGTCTTTCGGTCATCGACATATTCAGTTCTTTCAATCAGACCATTGATAAAATTGTTGAACTCAAATGGGATGATGATCTTCAGTATGCTAAATTTATGACCTCTCTCGCCAAAATTGTAGGCGCAGGCATAGCCAGATATTGCGAAGTTGTCGAGCAGAAGTTCAGTAAGGAAATGGACAGGTTGACACCTGAGCAAGAGGCAGCCAGAAATCAAAGTACGCAGGAAAAGTGGCTCTCATTAGCAAAGGACGCATGGAACAACAAAGAGAAGATCGAACCCTTCAACTTCTTTCCCGAGGTCTGTAATGCTTGTCTCATATTGAGGCTGCTGTGTACTAATCTGTCTCATAGTCTTTTGTGAAACTCAACAGCATTGATTTTGCCTCCGGTCAACTCGATAAGCTAGAGCAAGAGGTCAACGTCGATGCCTGCGCAGCTGTGATCCAAAGCCATGCACCGCCAATCACCCAACGTCAGAAGAAGGTCAATACATACGTCTTCACTATCAAGATTGTGGAGGCAGAGGATTTGAAAGCTTGTGACGTTGGTGGCTACAGTGATCCCTATGTTGTGCTTGGAGATGAGTATCAAAAACGTCTAGCCAAGACAAGAATCATTTACCGCAACCTTAATCCGCGCTGGGATGAGACTGTCGATATCACTACCCAAGGGCCATTGAACATCATTGCTACTGTGTGGGACTGGGACGCTATGGGGCATCACGATTGTGTCGGCCGAGCCTCCTTGAAATTGGACCCGTCTCATTTTGGAGATTTTCTGCCTCGAGAGTACTGGTTGGACCTTGACAGCCAAGGCCGTATATTATTACGGGTGAGCATGGAAGGCGAGCGTGATGATATACAATTTTACTTTGGCAAAACCTTCAGGACGCTGAAAAGGACAGAGCGAGACATGACTAGGAAGATCACCGATAAGGTACGTTGAATCATCAATTCCTAAAACTGTGCTGACGTTATCGAAGCTGTCCGCCTATATCAACCATTGTCTTTCTCGTCGTGCTTTGCGCAGCTTACTCTCTAGGGGTATATCGATGTCTTCCATATCGAAGATCACAATGTCCTCGGCCTCAAATTATTTCAACCGAAATAAGCCCATCCAAAATTCAACAGCTCAGCCACCAAGTGATGCCGAAGTAGCAAACGCTCTGAAACCTCTGTTCGCCTATTTTGACGACAATTTCGCCATCATGAATCAAACCCTGACAAGCGCTTCGATGATAGCGGTCATGACCCGTCTGTGGAAGGAGGTCTTAGTTACGATAGAGTCTCTCCTCGTCCCACCTCTTTCCGACAAAATCTCTCATCAACGCCAACTCAGCCAGCAGGAAGTGGACATCGTGTTCAAATGGCTCCAGTATCTCTTCGACTTTTTCCATGCTGTGGATGAAGAAACAGCTGAAGCCAATGGTGTGCCTCTCGATGTCTTGAAATCACCCAAATACTTTGACATCACGAACCTCAACTTTTTCTACTTTGATTCGACCGATAATTTGATTCGTACCTCGGAGCGGATGGCGTCTGCTACAGCTGCTCGCCAACAATCCCAGCGCAATCGCCTGTCAGCGCCCGCTTCTCTGAATTCTCATGCGTTTGGTGGTGCAGCCGGTCTCGTGGGGCTGCCGTCGACTAGACGTTCCAAGAGTATAATGCACTCGCGGAATCTTGGTACAATGAAGAAGGCGAAACAGGAGAAGTGGAAGGAAGCCCAGGCAGACCCTAATGATGACATGATATTGCGCATACTGAGGATGAGGCCAGAAGCTGAGAGGTATCTTAAAGATCGAAGTAGGCAAAAGGAGAGGCTGGCAGCCGCCGCGGCGGCTGAAATGATTGTCAGACAGAGCTTGTTGGCTGGCGGAGGAAGAATGATGGGGAAAGTACCGCTGAGGTGATGAATATGCGGGTTTCGCGGTTACAACATGATTCTGGTGCTTGGATTAGCGGATTGTTCTCCATCGGCGTAATGGGCGTTTCACGAGAGATCGGTATCATAACGAGGGTGTGGACGGTTTCTAGATACCCATGTGGGTTTCATTAGCGTAGCATAGCATGGCATGGGCGTAGTGTGGAAGTGCCCTGGGCACTTCAATTGGCAATGAAGGTCGCTATAGCGAATTTGTATCAATGATTGGATCTGAGACTACGCCTGTCATTTATACACCTTGCCCACTCTTTTTGGTACTTCTCTAGTCTAGCCCATCTTCTGTTCGTGCCTGCAAAAACATAAGCCCTACTCCCCGTTTCCCTTCTATTGGAGACAATGGTGCACTTACGTGTATCGTCCCCTTACCTCCCAGTTCCCGATCCAAACCCCCTTCAAACCCCCTCTCCACGCTCGGCTTATCCGGATAATTCATCCTCACCACACCCACCACCCCCATAAACGTTGCGACAAATATACCTATGCACACGATTCCCCAACCAGGCTTGAAGTGGGTATATTCCTCCGGCGAGAACATGCCGAGAATATCATTGTCCTCGTGTACCGGTTCGCCATAATTCCTTCGCTCTTGCTTGTCCCACCAGTCGGCATATGGGTCGCGGAATTGGCGTGTAATGGCTGGGGGGTTGACGTAGCCTCCGTTCTGGGGTGGAAATGGATTTAGTGAGTGTTTGCAATTGCGGATGACGTGATCAAATTATCTAGTATGTGACAGTAGACATACCATGTTAGGATCATCTATGTCTTCTTGAGACAGCCATCTCCGTTGTGGACGGTGTGCAAGCGGAGCTGTGGTGCGGAGGACGTGTGATAGAGGCCGGGCTGTAGTGGCTAGGCGTCGCGAGAGCATCTGCATACTTGATCTCAACTCACAGGGTCTAGTGAAGAAGCAGCGGAAGGCCTAGGTACCTTGAATTGATCAAGCCCTCGCGATCATTCAAGTCTGGAAGTGACAAGGGAGATATTGAAGGAAGTGATGTAGGGCCCGAGAGGGCAGCACTAAATGGGTAAAGCGTGACGCAAATTGCCCCTAGTCGGGGAAATATCCGAACGCGCGAGGAGTCGTGCGAGACTCACATTTTCACATTACATCTTCCAACCTTCTTTTGCTGCTACAGACTGCATCGAAGGCGCAGTCCAGGTCAAATTTCTTCAGTGAAATTTTCTCAACTCTAGCTTTAATGTGATGCAACAATTATTAGATTTGGCCTCGATTTGGTTGATGTTCCGGGGGGTCCAAGTTCGCGTGAGGGATCGGCTTTCTGTCATCTCAGCCTGAAATGCAAGACGGGTCGCTGGGAGACGATTCCCTTGCAGACCACACCAACCATCAGCCAAACGGAGGTCATCAGTCACAACCAACCTCAGAGGCGGAAAATCAGGACATTGCCCAGGTGAATGGCGAATCTCATCTGCAAAACGGCTCCTCTGAGAACGGGGATCTGCAAATTGAGAACAATGACATTGACGCACCAGCCAGTAAGAAGCGGAAGCTCGCAGATGCGGCGGTGGGCAAGGTGTCAGGACAAAGGCCAATCTCACCGCCTTGGAAGAGGATTGCCGTAGAAGGGCCCACGTCATTTGTCGAAGAAGGGAGACGGAAATCGTCCCGTACAAACTTCGTGCCTATTGAGTTGCAGCCTCAGGCGGACAAACGTCGGACGCGTGGTGCAATCCAGCATGACTTATCTGTCACGAAGAGCAAGTATGGTGGCGCGTTTAAAGCTTCACCGTTGACTAGCTCGGCCACAAACCAAATTCACAGCAATGTCAAACACGGAACGCCAAATGGCAAGGCTTCCCTTAACACTAATGCCAGGTCACCATCCAAGAACAGTCAACCATCCACCGCGCCCTCCCAATCCTCCACCGACGCCCCTCTTCCCCCGAAGCGATCTCACAAGAGAAAGATCAGACTAGGCTCGCCGACATCTCCCCAACAGTCACCAGAAAATCCACATCACACGAACCGAATCCATCGCCGGAAATTATCTACCGCTACGGATCCTGAGAAAAACCATGTTTCAAACACAAATGGATGGCATCATTATGAGGGGGAATCGGAAGAGGACGAGATTGAAGGCGGAATTGTACTTTCTCCTAATCGACGGCCTCAGCGATTGAGTCTAAAAGTTCGCATGCCTACAGTGAGCATACAGAACCCTGGAAACGTCCTGCTAGAACGGAAGTATGACTCGTTCGCCGACTGGTTTAACAAGGAGGGTAGACTGGGACTGTCTCTTGATGATACGGAGCCGAATTTGACAGACAAGGAGGCTGTTCGTGAGGCCCACCTAAGGACAAGTATCATAGATGCTACGAGAGCTGGGGGCCTGCTCAGTGAAGAGAAATGTCAATTTTACCGACCGGAGGCCTTCGATCCACCAGATCGACAGTATACTCACCAAGATCGCCTGGTAGCGCATGCTATCTACTTCCACAAACTTATGGACCAAGAACGGAGGAAACATAAGAGAAATGCGAAAGAGTGGGCGGAAAAGGCTGCTTCCGCGGTCAGGGAAAAGCAAGAAAAGTCATACCGGGAGTGGAAGCAAGCGCAACCCAAGACTGAAGAAGACATTGCTCAAGAGCAGGAGGAAGCCGCCAAAGAGATATTCCAGCAAGTACTTGACGACATCAGGCAGAAATGGATAATGGTCACAGAGTTGGTAGAGGCGCATCGTATGCAAAGATGGCAGGATGAGCAAGACCGACTGGGAAAGGAAGCCTTGAACGAAGCTATAGAAAAGTCAAAAGGATTGCTAAATCGGAGGCGAACACGCGGTGAGTCTTTTTTAGGCAGTGATGACGTCGAAGCCAGCGGCAGTGGAGATGCAACTTCAGATTCAGAGAATGAAAGTGAGGATGAAAGCAACATGTCGTCGAGCCAATCTGAGAGCGACGAAGACCAAATCGCTGGAGATGATGATGAAGGTCTCACCCAGGAGCAATTGCGTCTGAAGTACGCTGGCGTTACGAATATGGAAGGCACACCATCGGAGAACCATCAGGGAAAAGAAGCAGAACCAGTCGATATCAGCCCTAATGAAAGTGCTTTACAAACTAGCAAGGTTAATCCTATAGTTGCCCTGGATCTTGAGGGCCCTCGTAACGGTCAAATTCCGGAGGCACCGGGAGATCCTACCTCGGTCAGCCTTGAGGAGGTTGATGATGCTCTGATGGACAACAGTGACGAGTCAACCGACATGGATGATGACGATACGAGCTCTAGTGACCAATCTTCACCGGATGATGAGAGCGATGAAGAGGATAGTGATGACAATAACGAACCTGCTGGACTGGGCCTACTCTACAAAAAGGAAATCCAAGCTGCTACAGAAAGCGCTGACGTCCGAAAAGATGCCGAGCCGGACATAGACGAGATCGACTACGACGATGAGGCTGAAGAGGTCTCACTCATCCCAGATGCCACACAAGGCCCTACCCCAAATGCTACCCCCCCAACCAGCAATGAAGACCCCCCTCTAAATAATCATCAGGAAAAGACTCTTCCAGAAGTCAATGATACAGATACAGCCAGGGCCCATACTCCGGATCAACGTGCGCCCAAATATCTCACACTTGAAGATTCATCCGAGCGACAAGCACCACCATCAGAAGACCTCAAGGCGCTGGTAGAAGATGTCTCCTTACCCACTACGCCAGTGTCAACGAACCCAATCAAGACTCCAGTTCCTTCTCTCCTCCGAGGCACTCTTCGTGAATACCAGCATTTTGGTCTTGATTGGCTTGCGGGACTCTATGCTGCTGGCCAGAATGGGATTCTTGCGGACGAAATGGGCCTTGGAAAAACCATACAAACTATAGCTTTGCTCGCGCATCTGGCCGTTGAGCACGAAGCGTGGGGCCCTCATCTTATCGTCGTGCCCACAAGTGTCATGCTGAATTGGGAAATTGAGTTCAAAAAGTTTCTCCCTGGCTTCAAGGTTCTGACGTACTATGGTAATATCCAAGAACGGAAACAGAAACGTGAAGGCTGGATGGACGACAACAAATGGAATGTGTGGATCACTTCGTACACCATTGTCACCAAGGACCATCAGATATTTAAGAGAAAGGCATGGCACTATATGATTCTGGATGAAGCCCACAACATTAAGAATTTTCAATCGTTACGTTGGCAGACCCTTTTGACATTCAATACGCGAGCTAGACTACTCCTTACTGGGACCCCTTTGCAAAACAATCTTACCGAATTGTGGTCGCTGCTGTTTTTCCTGATGCCGTCAGAAGAGCGAGGATCTGACTTGCCAGGTTTTGCCGACTTGCACGAATTCACATCTTGGTTCAGGAAGCCTGTTGAGCAAATTTTGGAGCAAGGAAGAGACACCATGGATAATGAAGCTAGGGTGGCAGTCTCCAAGCTCCACAGAGTCTTGAGACCCCATCTCCTCCGACGATTGAAAGCGGATGTCGAAAAGCAAATGCCTGGCAAATATGAGCATGTAGTCTATTGCAGACTATCAAAGCGCCAACGATATCTCTACGATGGGTTCATGTCACGAGCACAGACCCGGGAGACACTAGCCTCAGGAAATACGTTCTCTATTATGAATGCCCTCATGCAGCTCCGAAAGGTGTGCAATCATCCTGACCTTTTCGAGACACGACAGATTGTAACTTCATTCGCCATGCCAAAATCTGCTGTAGCAGATTTCGAAATCAAAGAACTTCTCGTCCGACGACGTTTGCTCCAGGATGACCCTGACAAAACTGTCGATCTCAACATGATCAATCTCCTTCCTGGCGCGAATGAGAAATCTTCGGCTCTCGATACCATCCAGAGGCAAAGGATTGGAGCTCTAAATGCACTTAGACAACTTTCGAGTCAGCAGTGGGGCCGCATCAGTCACGACCTACCATACAATGGGACTTCCGTCGAAGATTCGCTGGCCTGCTATAACAATTCCGCTCGAATGTCAAGGTACAGGCATTTAAGCCAATCAGCTTACCAGACAAGTCTTCGCAGCCAACGACGTCCATTGTACAGCTACAGCCGTATGGAGTTACTGCATCTGATGTTCGGTCCGAAGCAATTACCGTATCCTCCCATGCCGGCAAGAAAGCACCTCTCAGATTGGCTTTCACGTATGTCGCCTGCTTTGAATGAGATGATTCTGACACTTCCAGAGCGCTCAGCGGCTCTCGAAACCACTGTCTCGAAATTCGCATGTGTGACGCCTGCTGTAGTCGCTACAGACATGATCCCTTTCACTTTGTGCCAAAAAGGTTTAGAAATTGTTCAATCCGCAGAGCAGCTCTCGCTACCGAAAGATCCCTTTCATGAAGCCAGGATGCGCCTTTCCATTGCATTTCCTGATAAGCGGCTGCTACAGTATGACTGTGGCAAGCTTCAGCGACTCGACACACTACTTCGCACTTTGCAAGCTGGAGGTCACCGCGCTCTCATCTTCACCCAAATGACGAGGGTTCTCGATATTCTGGAGCAGTTCCTGAACATCCATGGCCATCGCTACCTGCGTCTCGATGGTGCCACCAAGATCGAGCAACGACAGATCCTTACAGACCGTTTCAATAACGATAATCGAATCTTAGCCTTCATCCTCTCATCTAGATCAGGTGGCATAGGTATCAATCTGACTGGAGCTGACACTGTCATTTTCTATGACCTTGATTGGAATCCTGCCATGGATAAGCAATGTCAAGACCGGAGTCATCGAATAGGTCAAACAAGGGATGTCCACATCTACCGACTTGTTAGTGAGTACACTATAGAGGCCAACATCCTCAGAAAAGCCAATCAAAAGCGCATGCTTGACGATGTTGTCATCCAAGAAGGGGAGTTCACCACAGACTACTTCAATAATGCGACCGGCAAAGACGCAATTGGTGATGAAACCTTTGATGAAGAAGACGCCGAAGCTAACGCAGCTATGGATCGGGTGCTCGGTGGACGAGGCGGTGGTAAGGTCTTTGAAGCTGTCGAAGATCAAGAGGACGTCGCTGCGGCCAGGGTAGCCGAGAACGAGCTTGCTCATAATCCAGATGCCGCCGACTTCGACGAGAAAGGAGGAGCTAGCAGTGCAGGAGCCGTGACTCCGAAGACCAATGAGCCGCCCACTCCTGGGGAAATGATGCCTCCACCTAAGCGCTCACAGGGCAACGTCGAACATTCAACGACTATGGAGGTAACGCAGTCCGGTCTGGCAGCTGCGAACTCAGCGCTTCTCCAGAATTACGAAGAGATCGAGGAGTTACCCTCTTGTGACGATTACATGCTTCGATTTCTGGAGTGGGAACTTAAGGATGTTCCTGTACAACCACCTATTGAGAAGAACCAGAAGGGCAAGAAGGGTAAGGAACACGCTCATCGGAAAAGATGACGTTGTCTATCACTGAGGCATTTCAATCTGAAAGAAAGGGGGGATCATTTATCCTCTCTTGTTGTATATAGTATGCGTCCGGGACGAACGATCCTTTCCTGTGCTAGCAAGCGCAGTGGAAAGGCAGGCATTTCTTGATTGCATAGCGGCCTGGATGGGAAGCATTGTCTATGGAGCATGTTGTATTCAAAGCATTGTTAGCATGATATTACTTATTGAGGACTTCGGTCTGTTTATTCTACCTTCGAACAAGGCTGTCGTTCTGCACACCGGGTCAGGTCTCGTCCTTATTCCACATGCACCCATCCCATCTCATGCATGAACAGAATAGCCGAAAGCAGTTGTCTCTTTGATCTGGCCCGACTTAGATAGGATTATGGTGGAAAGAAGCACAGGGACAGCAATGATGGAGAATGGTAAGAGAGCTTACATGCTGTGGCTGTCGCTGGTGGCTGAGATGTTGATCAGTCTCATGGTCTCATGGGTTTTGTGGAAAGAATCATGTATGTTGGCAGAATTGTGAGTCAGCAGATGTCGTGCTGGAGACAGTGCTTTGGGTATTCAGAGACCCGTCGATGTGCTGGTCGCCTTCATACTTTACGCTAGATACCTGCCTATGCGGAAGTATATGCAGGGACTGAGAGCGTTCAAATCTTGCAGAGACAAGGGTCGTGGTCAAAACATGAGAGCAGAGTTCTGATGATGAGATCCTTCTGATGACGGAGGGAATGCGTTGGAAATATAGAGAAAATGGAACGGGGAGTCAAGGGACATTAGATGATTGAGTTTGCCGAGGAATGGATCGAACGATCCGGCGTAAAGGAATGGCCGGACAGAAATTGGAAAATGGAGTCGAAGAACCTATTTGGAATTACCCAGTCTTTGGGTTATGGATACGGTTCGATTTTCGAAATCTTGTAAGAGACGAAGATCCTACGTGTCTATTTTTCGTAAGACGTGAGATCCAACCACTAACGCAGCGCTCAAGATGCCTCCCGCGCTGAAATGCATGCCGATGTTTTGAGTTCATTAGGTCGTTCCGTAAGGTAGCGAGTCGTAGAGGCGTCATGCCAATGGTTTCCGGGCGTACACGACGGCCCTGTGAGCAGTGTGAGTTTTGACCAGGAAGCGAAATCGTTTTATCAGCGAACAACGTGGGGGAAGACTTACATCGGCTGGTATGCGTGATATTTGGGACTGCGCACAGCCTTCCGTATCTCCCCATTCCAAGCCTTGACTCGCTCATAAGTCCACTGTCAAGACCTTTAGCTACACCTCAGTACAAATTGTAGCTCACTTACACCCATCTGCTGCGTCAACAGCCGCATGGTCCACGAATCGATCCCCTCAATCCAATGATGTGCGTTCCACCTCCCGATATCTTTCAGCCGCTGATCAACGGGCCACTCACCGATTGGCCACTTGTACTTCTTTTCCACCACGTCCACGAATCCGGCGTCGGTGATCATTTGTTTGAGTAATGGGGTGATAGCGATCTTCTTTCCAAATCTTTCCGTCGACTCGACCGCGAGACGGGAGCAGTGGTGGAAGACATCGTCAGGACCGATGGAGTTGTCGTCGGATTCTAGCACAGGGTTGATTTCGGCGTGTTCGATGAAGCCGCCTGGGGCGAGGTGACTGTGGGGCAAGAAGATCGTTAGAATTGACAGATACTCAAAGGGGGCTGGAGGCGCTTAACGAACTCGTAGCATTCTTTGTAGAAGGCAGGCCAGTCGGCGATGCTGGCGTAGAGGAGCCGAACGTGGATGTAGTCGAAGTGATTTGGGGGATATATCCATTCGCTACAGCAGTCGTCGATTTCGAATCGGAGGTTTGGGGAGACGGGAACGCGTTGGCAAGGCGAAAGGTCTGTTCCTGTTTCTGGCATCAGTGCATAGGTACTGATAGAGATAATTTGCTCTCAGTCACCAATCACATCTGCTTCTGGGTATTTGTCTGCAAAGTCTCTGCGGGGCAATCAGCGGTTGCCTTGGGCGTTTCACAGGTGCCCCGCACGATGCCCAGATGCCTATCCCAGTACCAACATCCATAACTCTTTTGGGATCCTCTAACGGGGCCAGGAACAGTTTGTCGTTGTAGGTGAGGAGGAAGATGTGATGTCTGCAAGAGGTGACGATGCTTCAGTAAAGTTAGCAATGCGGTGGGGACTGCAAAAACATACGCAATGGCATCTAATCGAAGAGCTTCATCATCATGTGGGATCCAATATGAGCCGTCACCTGCTCGATTAGCATCAGGTGTTGAGTTGGTGGTTGAAAGCCAAGTAATTGCATACGGTAAGTGTGGTATCGCCGGTTGTTCTCGACTCTGTAGTTGGTGATGGACGACACGAGAGACATACGCCTGAGACGTTCTTAGAGAGTGGTCTCTGTCCGTGAATAAAGGTCACTCACGAAGAGTCTCCAAATATCGAGCCTCTATCATCCGGATCATCGAAGGATTCATCCTGTTTGACGTCAGACGTGAACGGACCACTGTGGCTACAGATTGAACGCACCACGGGGATTTCCTCAGTTCCCGAAGCCATCCATGTGCGAGACGGTGGGGTCTCCTTCTTCGCACTCATGTAGAAACAGGCGAGATGAAGAAGTTGGCGAGCGATCAAGATCAAGATCAAGGGTGTCGAGCGGAGATTAGAGGAGGGGATCAGCGATAGTGAAGGTGCATCGAAAGGTGGATGAAGCAGATTGCTGGAGAGATTGCCATGTGATCTTGATGTTCGCACTGACACTGACACATCATCACGCCTAGACAGTCACCTACCACCATGATGCGTTGGAAGGGGGGGTACCCTTTCAAAGTAGCAATTGTCGACATCAAGGACCGTTGACAACTTTAATTTTCAAGAGGGGCAGGGCGTCGCGGTGGGTGGGGACGCCAAAAGGCCCCCGGTGCATGGGCTAGCCTGGAAAGGAGCCCGCTGGAACGGCCCTGGAGAACGGCGTCGTGACCCTGAAGAATCCAGGGCGGTGGAGGCCAATCAGCGCCGTGGGATGGGCTGCCCCGCGCCCCACCGGCGTGCCAGCTCAGGGGACGGGAAGGGAAAGTGTGGCAGTTGGGAAAAGGTTCCACTCCCTGGGGATTCCTACCGATCTGGCTGCCGGCCCAACCGAATCTTGGGGATTCCCGGCAGGATGCGCATCCTGTCTTCTCGCATGGCATGATGCCACATGTGATGCAGCTGCATTTCAATTACCTACTCTACTCTGTCCTTCAAGTCAGAGGCGATATTGCAATGTCAAGACATGGTCAGGGTGAGAGAGACCCGATCGGGGCTTTCTTCTCATGTTCTAGACACCGCATGACAGTTGACCTTCCTCTCTATGGCTGGCACGTGCATGACCGCTGCGTGGCCTGCTGCAGGTCTGCTGCACACCAAAGTCAATGGTGCGAGCACTGGTCGCCCAGAAGGGACGACGCCATTTACGTCCGTCTTCAGCCGTAGAATGCTCATCCAATGCATCCAAGGAATCGCCCGTTTTCTTCGCATGCCTAGGTCAGGTACTTTCGTCCAAGGGCACATGTGATGCATCGACCACGGCCGAGTTGGCGCTACGGACATAAAGCTGCTCACGATTGGCCCAAGGGATCGTTACAATGTCATTATTCTATTATGGGGGGGTTCAGTCTCGATGGTTCACAAAAGACGCACCACCACCTGCGCCCATCCCATGCATCGCTACAATTCCAAATCAATGAGTGTCTATTGTCCATGCATTCTGCTTCCTGCGTCTCCTACGCTCCACATCCGCAATCCAGAGTCCATCTCGGATACTTCATATGCCTGCAGCTCTGCATAATCGCCGGTACCAGCAGCTTAAGCCATGTCCTTAGGGGGCACAGTCTTGCTTCGGCGCCACAGGCAGACACTGCTCAGGACCGAGAAGCAGAAGAGAATGCTAGCCGTCGTTAGCCACAATGCCAAGAGATCACTCAAGGAAATCACATACCAAAGAGCAATGCTCAAGCCCCAGATGGCCTTCATCTCGTAGCACACCGTTCTGCTGGCACCGATCCAATTGCTGTAGACGACGTGTCCGCCATTCTCATGAAGGCTCTGCTTGAGCTCGGCGTTGAGTTGTGCAGCCGACTCAGCAACGCTGTTGGAGCCGATGACCTGACAGTTCAGGTACGATAGAGGTCTCCCGACGACGATGGCGACGACAGAGAAGGCAATGAGCAACATGCCGTCCACACCGGCGTTGAGCAAGTAAGGAAGGATGTTGTCGATGTGAAGGATGAAGGTGATTGCGCAATAGAGAACCGCGATGCAGGTCTAAGGAAAGGTATTAGTCTGGGTGAAAAGCTTGTCGGGAGATCAATACCTACCACGCTGAGGGTTCCGACCAGTTCTTTTGATGGTGCATCATTCTGGTTGACCATCTCGGAGATGAAGTTTGCCGCCATGCCAATGCATCCTAGTAGAGAGATGACCTGCAGCATGCGCACGACCTTGAAGGTAGCACCGAGAGCGCCATAGTCGGGTCCAGCCATTGTGAAAAGATGTCGAGGTCGCTGAAATAAATTAGGTAGAAACCTCTTTGGTGCTATGATGGTGAATGTGTGCCAAGATAGAGATGCCTTTGCGAAGACGGTAGGTTGGAAAGATTGAATGAGAGCAAGATACCAGATGCAAATTCCACAACTTGGCGATAAGGAATGTTGTAAGGAAATAGACAAGAGCAAGGAAATAGATAGGAAAGACGAAGATTTGTAGGAAATTCGTAAGAGACTGTGATTCAGATGCAGAAGAAAGAACCTGCCCCAGGTACCTCCACATGTCTTATGTACTCAACCCTTCCAGCCTCCAACATTCTCAACGTCCTTCTATCTTGTTTGCCTGACGACGTTTCTAAAGATGTCTGATATCTTTAGCCTGCAGTTTCACGCTTTTGATGAGATAAAAATGTCTGAGCCAATAAGGGGCCAGTCTCAAATTGAGGCTCTTCGGATGGAACCGAGACAGGCGCTTAACCAACCCACTGGTCCGGGCAGCCTCAACAGCGACAAACTCTGTCCACTAAGGTTCTAGAAGCTGCTCGACAGATTCCTGGTAGAAACAGCAGCCGTTACGGCTAGTATGGTACCCGTCACCGCTGACTTTGAATAGAAAGGCAATCGTGGATCGGATCGTTTCATCGCCATCCGTAATTGTCGTTACGCTGGTAGTATTTTTGTACTGACCAAAGATCGAGTGTATAGAGTAATAGTAGAACTCCACTTTCTTTTCATAGCTGAGCTGCAGTCTTTGCATCCTGCTCTTCAAGACGGGAATAGAGCTTCGAGACTCAGCCAGTCCTGGTGACGTTTCTAATGCCGATCAAGTCTCAAGAATATCCTCAGCCATTGACAATCCAAGAGGCTGGAAGCTTGAGTCTGAGTCAATAAGGTCCACAATCTTGATTGACGTCTGAGAGTGATTGAATGAAAGATGAGATCAGAGCAGAAACGAATACAAAGCGTTAAGGCAGGGATATTGACGCTAATCCGAAAGTGGACTGACCAATCTTATCACCTTATTCGCTGCCCGAGGCTCAAGTGCTCGCGGGGCCTGGTTCAATTACAATTGAGGTAGAGTAGTTCCAGGACCTACAGCAATCATAGCAGCCCTCTCCTCCATGATGCTGCCTCCATTTGACTATTTTGAGCATCGTCGCGCTTGGTAGGTTTCCAGTTCCAAATGCACACCCAGCTAAATTCCTCTCCAGCCAACGCAAGCAGCTCGAACGTTCTACGAGAATCGCCAATCTACCCTCATCATATACCAGCCCCATCTCCTCGCAAGATCGTGACATCCTATCCAAGCCCATCGAAGCCCTTGTTCAAGATGTACACAAACGAATCGTCTCACCAATCGAGATCCTGCGCACCTATGGCAAGATTGCCGTCCGCGCCCAAGAGAAGACCAATTGCCTTACAGAGATAATGATCCCGGAAGCAGAGAACTGGGCCGAGCATGAAGTCGATCTCGAAGGGCCACTCGCAGGCATTCCGATATCTCTAAAAGACTCAATCACCGTCAAAGGCTTTGACGTGAGCGTGGGATACTCGTGTAACGTAGGGAAGCCCTACGCCGACGATGGGACTCTTGTCAAGATATTGAAAGCCGCTGGAGCGATACCCTACGTCAAGACCAACCTTCCCACAACCCTGCTCTCCTTCGAATCCTCCAACGACGTCTGGGGGCGTTGTTTGAACCCACACAATACCAAATACTCACCTGGTGGCTCCACGGGCGGTGAAGGTGCTCTTCTAGCATATGGCGGAGGACGAATCGGTATTGGTAGTGATGTCGCAGGCTCAGTACGAGCACCAGCACATTTCTCCGGTATATACTCCTTGCGATGTAGCACAGGACGATGGCCGAAGATGGGTATGAACACAAGTATGCCGGGCCAAGAGGGTATCCCGAGCGTGTTTAGTCCCATGACGAGGACGCTAGAGGATCTGGTATATTTCTCGAAAAGTCTGATTGGGATGAGGCCGTGGAAGTGGGATCACAGTGTGCATCCGATTGAGTGGAGGGACGAAAAGGTAAAAGAAGTGAAGGAGACGAAGAATTTCAAAATTGGTGTGATGCGGACAGATGGTAATTCCATAAATTTGATTGCTCGAAAATTCGCGTCTGACGATTTCAAGGCGTTGTGGATCCCTCCCCTGCATGTGCTCGCGCCCTCGAGCGAGTAGTCTCCGCCCTGCGTACTCAAGGCCATGAGCTCCTCGACGTGGAACCTCCCTCCCCTTATCTCGCTCTACGAATTGCATCCCAGCTCCTGAACTCGGATGGCTGCAAGACCTTCCTCTCTTTTTTCCGCACGGGAGAAACCAATGACCCCGGCGCCCGTCAAATGTCTCACTACATGAAGATACCACGTCCTTTCAAATATCTCTATTATCTCTGGGTAAAGTATATCAAGCGAGATGACATCTGGGCTGGCTTGCTGGATGACTGGCATGCGAAGAGTGCGTATGAGCAGTGGAAGTGGGTGTCGAAGAGGGAGGCGTATAAGGCGACCTGGCATGATTGGTGGAATGGCCAAGAGCTTGATTTCATGCTGACTCCAGTGAATGCAACGCCGGCAGTGCCCCATGGCGGTATGAGAGAAGCCGTGAGCAGTTGCGGGTACACGTTCTTATTCAACCTGGTGAGTTCTGTTCAACCCAGAGCTGTCCGCTAAGAAGATACTGATGTAGCATAGCTCGACTATTCATGCGGTATTATACCCGTGACGCATGTCGACAAAACCCTCGACCAATTGCCAGGAACATTCCAGTTCAACAAACTGAATGGTGTCGCAAAAGGTGCGTATCAGCATTACGATGCCGACAAAATGCACGGATTGCCTGTAGCCGTTCAGGTAGTTGGACGGCGGCTGGAGGAGGAGAAGGTGCTGGCCATCATGGAGAGGGTTGAAGAGGCCCTTGATAAGACGGGTGGGAGATATAATCTCATGGAGATAGAGTAGTCTAGCCGTCAATGATACCCCAATCGATATTTCGTACGTCGTGTATAGACGTGCATGCTCATCCAGAGCTCACAGGCGGTATGATAGCAACCTCGTCACCCTCTTGAATCACTGGTCCTTTTGAGTCCTCCAACCCTTCTTGACTTTCCTCCACATCGACATAGTCCAAATTCACCGTAATGGCAGCCGTAGACAGCACGGCCTTCGTAATTCCGGGGTACTTCTTCTCGACAATACCGAAGAGATCCCTAGTGGGCAAAGGAGCGGGAAAGTCATCTGAGGATTTTCCTGCGAAGCTTGCTGCGGAGGCGAAGTAAAGGAGGCGGAAATGACCTGCTGGAGGTTTGCCGGTCATCGTGACAGCTACATTCTGTGGTACATCTTATCAGAATTGAGTGTCCGTCGGAGGTGCAGGAAAGAAAAAGGCAATTGCGGGTTGGAGGGATCAGGAAGATGTGATTTTCTGGAAGCGGAGCCACATGGCGCTCCCTCGGATAATACATGCTATTTGTTTGAGTCTCATCATGTGCGTGTGTAGATGTGCATACTAGAAGATTCTGGGACTTACGAAAATCTGGGGAATTATGGAAGGTTGCAGTTTCTATGCCAAAGCATTTATTATTGTAGACAAGCATCGCCCTTTCATTATGGGAACGGATAGGTGTACACCCCCTTTTGATGCATGTACACTCCCTTACATCCGGCTTAGTTGGTGCACTAGTGCGGGGTTATGCACCCCGGAAGACTCCCTAGAAGCCCCCCCTAGGGACCCCTCTAAAGTGCGGCCGAGAGCCCGCCCGGGAGTGACCCCTAGGAGCCACCCCCCCGGCAGGCCACCCCTGGGAGCAATAGCCCTCTCCTAAGACTAAAGCCTAAACTAACACCTTAGAGTACACACCGGGGGTCCCTTTAGGCACACCTCTTTAGCGCTATATTACAATCGCTATGCGTATATTAATTAAATTAATAAAAAGGATTACGCCCCGTTAAGGAGTTCTTTAAAGAGGTCCTTAGGAAGGTCTTTAGGGATGTCTTCGGGGATGTCTTCGGGGATGTCTTCGGGGGGTCTTCTAGGGGCGGGTACCTTAGACTGCGCTGCACGAGCTAGGCCGGATCTAAGGGGGTGTACACCTATCCGTTCCCTTCATGATTGATATCCTGTCCACACTGAAGCACGTCTACTAATTATTACAATGGATAGCCAAAATTCCGACTCAAAGATTCATCATGTGTCGAATGTCGAAGGATGTTGATCAGACTCTTCTTCAAAGCCAGGCACAAGGCACCAGCATTCAATGAAAAGAAGAAGACAACAAAAATTGCGCCAAAGAGGTACCCGAAGATAACTCTATAACTTTCGCCTCCGCGCTGTGCAATGCAGGGCTCAAGTCATGCCCGAAGGTCTGCATGATCACCCAGGGCTTGACAAGGTAAGTATGAAGAGGAAAGAGAGAGAGGGAAATGTTGGCTGGAAGGAAGGGTGTTTAAGTACTCGAGCAGGGAGCTAAGCGAGTACTCCAGTTACCCGGCAACCGGCCCCTCAGATGACCCACCGCTAAATCAACAGGTGAGAAATCTGGTCTTATCCATACTCTGTCTCCTGGAGCAACACGATACATCCCGCGATAAAAAGTGGGATCATGTAAGTTAATGAAATATGGGAAATGGTGAGAAAGTCAGCCAGGGCGCTTCCAGGGCCAACCATAAATATTCGTAATACTTGTAAACAAGGACTGGTTTTAGCGCTCCCTACGGCCCATGCGGCCTGGAACCTGGCGCCCGGCCGGGCCTTGCATGACAATTTTGCAATTATCTGGACAGAAACACCGGCAATGGACATTACAACGTAATTCAGGCTGGCCAAATCACCCCAAAGACTACACGAGCCGAGCCTGCATCTTGCTCACTGTCCATACGGTCATTCATTGGTGCAAATTCATTGGCAGAAGGTAATCTGTATCATAGTGACATCTGAAACATCGAGGACCTACAACAGAGACAATGATGAGATTGTAAGTGAGCATGAGAAAAGCATCGTTGAGGGTATATGTTGGCCCTGATGTGGTACAGAATACTTATGTGACTAAAGCTAATCAGTCTACCGAGTCATCACAGGGGGAGCAACTTGTTACCGAGCAGGTTGCTAGATGAGGTTCCCATCTTAGAGCATACTTCCATATGCTTAGAAAACCCCGGTATATCGCAAAACTTGGGATAATCCAGTCAGCCTTTGCATGACAGGGTTGAAAAGCTCCCGAGGCTGCGCCATGCACCTGAGATCTGAATGCGGACATGCTTCGCTGAAAGCTGCATCCCAGCGCGTCTGAAGTTGCCAAAGCTTCCATTCTCCAGCCGTGCCGGCCTAATCAGTGCACCGGAGCTCGTTAAAGATGCTGCATTAGCAAATTCCTGCTGGTCACACTTTGCTATCATTAACCCACGATAGCCGCCCATTGTATTCATCTATGCCTAGCCAGTGTGACATTCGACGCACTCGTTCCGAACACCAATTTCGACTAATCTCAGTCGTTGCGGCATACGGCCTAGATTGCTTACAATGTCTATGATCAGATGCATCCGAGATCGTCTAGGAGAGGTTTGAAGCGTGGGGTCCTTGTAGGTCCAGCTACCGCTTTTGTGTATGCATGCATGCAATCACTGCGCCGCCACAACAATTTGGCGCTTGAGTCCAGAATGGTCCGTTCTGTAGGGCGACCAATGCAGGTAAGGCTTACTGGTATTACACGAGCACACCATCAATGATCAGGCTGAATGCTCAAATCATTCATAATGCCGGACCAGGCGAGGTGCTTTTTATTTTCGCCCAAAACCTATGGATCCTCTGTCGATCACCGTCTCTGCTGTGACTTTGGTGGGCGTCATTCGACAAGCCGTTCAATGCGCCGAGCGACTACGAGCAATTCGACAGGCTCCCGACGAGATCAAGTCGTTGCTTGAAGAGGTCGCAGATCTCAGTGAGTTGTTGAAGCAACTTCAGTTGGCCCAGAACCCTCCAGCCTATCGCGATGGCTTTACAAGGCCGACCGATACTCCGAAGGGTCTGGACTGGCAAATTTCACGCACGTCTACCAAATTAAGCGAATTGGATTCCTTAGTAGAAGATCACGCCTCTCGGACAGATCGTCGCAGGCTTGATCGAGGCCATTGGGGATGGGCTAAAGGACGGGGAAAAGCGAATGCCTTGCGAGAGGAGTTGAGAGTGCTCCGATTGAATCTGGCAGCGAGCCTCGGTGCAAGCACATCGTAAGTGTCCCACTAGCCACCTGGCACAGCCACATTGCCACCACACAAGAGGAACCATTTATCAACCTGCTGCTCATGCCCAGCTCAATATTCATGTTCGGACCAAGACTCACTTCCTTGATGCAGGCACGCTGTTGGACGTGTTGAGACTGCCATTGAGAGGATTCACACCGAACAAGCCAAGACCACGCAATTGCTATCAAACCTGGTCGGAGCATTAATCCCTGAGCATCCAACTTCAAGCCTGCCACCATTTGAGGTGTCATCTCATAACGGTAGCCTCAATTGTACAGTTCAATACCCCGTCAAGTCGCAAAAGGAAGCCCCTTTTACCACAAGCCAGCTCCCGGAAAAAGGCCCAAAGATGACACGGCACAAACTTCTCGCCATGAGAGCTTCAGAGCCTGATAAGGCATTGGAAGTGTTTTCACGAAAGTCTACTGCTCGATGCAAAGAATGGTGTAGCTGCGCTTGCCACAAGAAGAACATCTTGAGAGTGAAGGAACTAAGCACTATAGGCTCTTTCTCGCTCGCCTACAGCGGCTTACCTTGGCTTACTGCAGCTTGTGATCAAACGAAGTGTCGCAGCAGGTCTGTCCCGTCTGTAGCGGTAACTTTCAATTTCCCGCCTTGGGTCTGGCACCGTTATTTTTCAAGCTCATTCTCTTACACGCCAATCCGAGGACCTGAAATCAATTTCAAACTTCCCCGCATGGTGGATTGGTCGTCCAAACTCTGGAGGTGCGGAGTCGTTGGAGACATTGGTGGCGTTCAAAAGCTGTACTCCTCTGGTACCGCTTCACCTTGGGATGTAAACACTCTCGGCGGGTCACTTCTGCATTACGCTACAGATCACGGACATTGGGATCTCTGCCGCTTCCTTGTTAGAGAAGGTGTGACGACGGAAACCGAGGATGACTTTAACAACAGTCCAGTATCAATCGTCTGGCAAAAGATTCTTTCCAGAACTCTAACAGGCGATGAGTCATCCAGAATGGCGGGCTTGTTCAGCGACACCGATTATCTTGAGACTCGCCAATTCACCATTCTCCACAAGATAGTGCTAGACCTCATCCCAAGAACCCTTGAGTCAGAACTTGAATTCTCGACCAAAGATCTCGACTCTGTTGACTCCAGCGGTCGTACCTGCGCCTCCTGGGCAGCTGCTCGTGGCGACTCTGAGACTATGGGAACGCTCCTTAGATACGGTGCCAACGTCAATATTTGTGACGGGCAGGGAGCTTCACCTCTCCATCATGCGACTAGTGTCGCCTGTATCAACTTACTTGTCAATTCAGGCGCTGATGTCAATGCTCGGAACAGCTTTGGACATACCCCTCTGCACTCAATTTGCCGAGGCTCGGGCTCTCTCCTACTCCTTCAGCATCTTGTGGCAATCGGCATTGACATCAATGTAGCGGACCGGAGTGGTGAGACAGCGCTCGCCAATGCGACTTTCAATGGACATACCGCTTGTGCGCTGTATCTACTAGAAATTGGAGCTGATATGGACCTCGCTGGTGGACCAAACATGTCAGGAGATGGCCCCGTTCAGCTAGCCGTCTCGCAGAATATGCACGAAGTTTTGCACTGTTTGCTGGATGGTGGGGTAGCATACACTCGAGCGAACTTGACTGGTTCAACTGTCCTGCACCTCGCAGCTCGATTCGCGGACGCGGGGACTGTTGGCATTTTGAAGCGTCATGGACTCGACTCGATTGACGCTTCGCACTTAGATTATGACGGGAAGACCGCGAGAGACTACATTGAGGAGCGTGAGGAAGATACTGAAAGCGCAATCTTTAAACCCGTTTTTGAAGAGCTTCTCCAGGGTATCGAGAAAGGCCGTCATAATGAACTTGCAAGTGTTCATTCGCTCGAAACTCGTCTGGCCGCTCTAGATACTCTGAAAAGTACTGCGATCGCCACCTCAACGCCCGTCTCCTCCGAGGACGAAGACTACGACCAAGAGTTCGCCGACGAAGAATGTGGTCACAATCCACCGATCTTCTTCGATGCCATCGAAAGTCTGCTAGAACTGCCACCAACCGCTGAGATCAAAGTGTAAGGGCTGTGTCTTTTGCTCTGGGAGCAAAATATTGATAGAAATATCGATTTCACGATAATGACTGCTAATTGAAAAGATAACACTATGCTCAAGACCCTCACACTGATATTTCGTGTTGTCTGGGGTCACGAGACCGAGCTGAGGACAGACCACTAAAATCTCATTGTACGAAGAGTCGAGAAAAGTAACGTTACCATGGCCATGGCCAATATTGGCTGCAGAGGTACTCGCCCCCGTCCAGTAGGTCAAGATGTCTTTCCCTTGGTACGAAGCAATTCGAAAATTGTTGGCTATGACAATGGGTCCATTCCAGACCAATTGTCCGGCATCAGTCATGATCAGCGGTGCACTTTCTTTGGTGATACCCTCGGAGCTAGCATCGCTAGGCGTTATGAAGAGCAATCCCGGGGCGAGTGGTTGGCCATTGGTGGTAATGTCCAATACTGGAGGGTTGAAAGGAGCAGATTTGTAAATCTGATAAGGCCAAGCTGGTGCTGTAACCTTCCCGATCTCGCCCGATTCTTGTCCAAACGGTGAAGCGCAGGAATTGTTCCCCTGCGTCGAATTCCGGTATTGACTGGGGACCGGAGAGCTGGCAGAAGCGTAGGTAAGGATGGTTAACAGGGCTGTTACAATCGAGCGAGAAGTGCTAGAAGACATGGCAAAGAAGACCTTGGAAGACATGCTGAAGGAAACTTGTAAGAGACAGACGCTGATGGCTATCACACATTGTCACGTGAAAAAAATGTTCCATAATGTGGGATACCCTTGTATTTGACTGATGGTCTAAGTCATCTACGTCGATAGCATGTAAGCAATTCTGTTTGGTGAGAACCATGTCTCTGTAACTTGTGATCATTGATTCGGGGACGGAATCACTGATGACAATCGTCCTCGTGATAATTCCT